>Ga0172379_10000301_pt1 | contig 131656 bp, 147 predicted proteins | sample GrowelOW334metaG_FD_119756 | JGI IMG/M metagenome (GOLD analysis project Ga0172379, IMG submission 119756) | Groundwater microbial communities from an aquifer near a municipal landfill in Southern Ontario, Canada - Groundwater well OW334 metaG | ecosystem: Environmental > Aquatic > Deep... | reverse complement strand
CTGCGTGCCCTCTGGCCCTTGGGGTGCCCCTGTGCCGCCCCTCGGGCTCTGGCGGGCTGCCTGGGGCCGTTTCTGGCTCTTTGGCCTCGTCTGCCGCCTTGCCTTGCCGCCCCGCTGCCTCTGTGCGCCTCGCCTTGGGCTCTCCGGCCCCCGGTGCCTGTCGTCACGGCTCCCCCCCAGCTTGCGCGGCCTTCTAGGGCCATTTCTGCGCAATTGCCCCTTGGCCGCCTGCGGGCCTCTGGCGGCCCCCTGCCGCCGCCCCTCCGGCTCCCCGGCCTCCCGGCCCTCTCTGCGGGCGCTCCCCGCCCTCCTCTGCCCGGCCCAGCGCTCTGCGGGCGCTGGCGCTGGCAGCGCTCCCCCTCTGAATCTCTCTCCCGAAACCTCTCGCTCTCCAGCCCCCGGCGCTGACGCCCCTGGCGCTGGTGCCTGCCTCTCTCTCCTCACTCTCCACCCACCGGACCGGCATCACACACCCCTCTTGGCTCTCTCCCTCTCGCCACCTGAACCCCCAGTGAGCAAACCCCCTCTCTCCGAGGGGAGGCTCTTCCTCCCACACGCCCACAAGGATTCCTCACCCTGGCCTCCATGGCGCTCCGGCGACGCTCCCGGCGCTGGCGCGTCTCTCTGAATCCCTCAACGGGGCTCTGGCGCTCTCTGAATCTCTCCCGCGAGATTCCTGCCCAGCCCACCAGGTCGCACCGCGAGCCGGGCACCGGCTCGCCTCACACCCTCAACCCCATCCGGCCGCTCACCCATCCGGCCGCACGGCGCTGGCGACAACCCCGCAGCTCTCCCCTCAACCCCGCAGGCTCCGCAAGCGATCGGCTCGCTTGCTGTGCGCTATTGTAGCTTTGTAGCTCTTTGTTCTTGACGCCGACTGCCGCTCCGCCGCATCATCCGCACCGTCATGACGTTTCCTCCTCTTCAACGGACTTTCCGCATTGCCCTTTACCGCACCGACGGCACGCGCCGAGAACAGCACCGCGTTGTACTTTACCTCGGGGCGGATTGTGATTGGACAGAAATCCAACGCTCGCGAAACGGCAACAAGCCATGGGGCCTTCTCGCCACCGCTCCCGAAACTCCCGATGTCGTTGAATACCGCGAGTCAGGACCTCGCGCAGCAAGTCTTCGATACTCTGGCGCAGCTCCCGCCAATCTCTCCGGACTCGAAAACGATCTGCTTGGCTTTGGATACGACCAGCACACCGTCACGCGATTCGTAGAGGCAGCGCGGCCTTGCTTCACGACGCCTCACATTCCAGAATGCAGAAAACCATGAACTCGCCTGAAACGGAAAATACAACAGCGATCTCCGGACTGAAATCTCTTGGGTTTCGCAATGAGGGGACAGGGGGAGGATGCACCGCATTGATCCGCAGGCTCGCGAACTCGCTCGCGATCTACCTGACCGATGGTGATCTTTCGGCACCGGCGACGGACTCTGACCCCTGCGAGCTGGCGATCTATGACGACAATTCCGAAGGGACTGTTTACTACGGAATGCGGGAGTTCCCAAAAACATCCGACGCTCTTGCGTTCTTCACGGCGCTGGCGATGCAAGACGCAATGAGGATACTTGAAGGGGTGACAAGCGAGCAGCTTGCATACGCCAGCAGTGAGAACCGGGGCGAATATCGCGGGTTTTCGGCCCTCCACGATTTGATGGACGCGAATGAACTCCTTCCGAACTGCGAGTCCGCCTCCGAGGAATTCGACACAAATCGCGCCGCAAACGCGATGAACTCATTCAACGAGTTGATTGGGGGGGCAGACCACATGAACGCCAAGGACGCCTCTATCGCTCTTTCTGCCGTAAAGCTGCGTTGATTCTGGTGACAGACAATTTTTCCAAATGAACATGAAATCTAACGACACTCACAACGAAGAAATACAACTGAACAAACAGTATTGGGAAAAGAAACCAGTTTTGCGCCGTATTTATGCAGAGTTTTACGAGAAAATAGCGGCGCATCTAAAAAGAGCCCCCCAAGAAGTCACGGTCGAAATAGGCTCAGGGATTGGCAATCTGAAAAGTGTTGTGCCAGATTGTATTCGCACCGATATGTTCGACAACCCTTGGCTTGACCAGGTTGAGAATGCTTACCACCTCTCGTTTGCAGACTCGTCGGTTGACAATCTTGTGCTTTTTGATGTGTGGCATCACCTACAGTACCCTGGAACGGTTTTATCTGAGTTTTATCGGGTCCTGAAGCCAAATGGTCGCGTCATTATTTTCGACCCAGATATGAGTCTGCTCGGACTTGTTGCCTACGGGCTCTTTCACCATGAACCGTTGGGGCTGAAAAAAGAGATCAGTTGGGATATGCCAGCCTCTACAAACTTTACAGAGCTGGCTTATTACGCGGCACAAGGCAACGCAAACCGTGTCTTTGTTGGAAAAGAGAAGGAAAACTTACCTCGAAACTGGAATCAGATACACGCCCAACGCATGGCCTCTCTGGCCTATGTAGCCTCGGGCGGATACAGTAAACCCCAGCTATACCCATCCATTCTGTATCCTTTTCTGAAAGCCGTCGATAAAGCATGTTCTCTATTGCCCAGCGTTTTTTCAGTGAGATTACTGGTTGTTTTAGAGAAGCGTTCCTAGCGAGCTTGGCGCACAGTCGCCCCGAATGCTTGCAGCCATCAAGGCTGCGCTGATTCCGACGGTAGATCGCCGATCTCCGGATCCGTTCCGGCGGCCGCACGCCACTTCCTTGCCAGGGCGACCTTCTGGGGGCGGGTCAGTGATTTCACAGCGTATTCCAGACTGGAAGCGATCGATTTATTCCCAGATGCCGTGAAGGCGACCAGCTTGGCCGGTCGGTGAGCTCGGACGTACCGGGAGCCTTTGCCGGCGTTGTGTGTTTTGAGGCGCTGCTGAACGTCGGTCGTGATGCCTGCGTAGAGGCAACCATTTGAGCACCTGAGCAGATACACAAACCAAGGTTTCCCAGCTTCAACGGAAGGCCCGCCTGTTTTTGATGGCAGCACTTTGTTCATGCCTGCTTTGTAGCTGGCGGGGAACGGCAAGTCAACAGCAAAACGCTATCTTGCTATTGTAGCGCACATGCAAGCACTTCCCAGCGGTGCGCTATTGTAGCTTTGTAGCATTTTATGCTTGACGAATCTTTCGCAGGGTATAAAAGTGCAGACATGAGGTTCAAAAAAAGCAGCCGCAAACGGACTTGGAGAAAAAGAAGTTTCCGATCCTCCGGGAAAAGATCCACCCGAAGCCCCCGCGTCACCTTGGGCGCTGATTGCATCGTCCGGATTGTTGGCCCGGTAAAACGATTGCGCGACGATGGATCAGAGGTTGCAAACTGGGACGTGTTTATTGCCGATACGTCCGGAGACGTGAGCTCGGCCGTTGGAAAATGCTACAGTTGCTTCTCCCTTTCCCGAGCGGACCGCTTGGGGGCAGACATCAGTCGGAGCAAAGGCATTCCACTCCGCCGGGAAGCATCGACGCTGAAGGAATCCAAGATCACCTTAAACAACAGCCGCCTCTCCGGGAGCGAGGATGCGGAACTTGACGCGGCCATCAGTGAACTTGAGGATGAATGGAGATGCGCTTGCACTTGAGAACCCCTCACCATCCTTTGAGGGTGCCTGAGTTCGCGAATTCTCTCCCCTCGGCTTGCATTTGGCTATTTTAGCGTTGTAGCATCCTTGCAATGGACTTCGACCTTGTTCTCCTCGCATCCTTCGTTCGCCGCAGCCGGCAAACGGTTGGGGACATTGCTCACAGCCTCGGACAGGCCGGAATAAAGACTTCGCCGGACAAAGTTGCCCTCGCCTTGCTGGACCTCCAATGCAGGCTCAGGGACAGCCAGCAGTACCCGTTTACCCTCGTGGAAACCGGGTTGGTCTGGGAATTGGAAGGCAAGGATGACGCCACGCGCCTCCTCATCACCGGGAGAGCCGTCCAGGTTCCTGAGCCGATCGACGACCTTGATATGGACGTTCTATCGGTGATTACCATCTCCGGGCGCGGAATCAGCGCGAACCGGATCGAATCCTACCTGGCGCGCGATCCCAATCGATCATTGGAGAAACTCGCGCGCATGCATCTCATCTACTCGATCCCCCGGCCGGTCGGAAAAGTCTGGCTGCCGGCGGAGGGAATGCTCCGCCGCTTCGGATTCTCCTCGGCCGAAGAGATCCCAGGATACAAGGAGTACCAAGCCTTCCTGGAAGGCCGAAGGACAGCGAAAGAGGCGCTGCAAGCGACCTCCGGCAGCAAAAGCGCACGGCAGCTCAAGCCGCGCCGCTCACGGGCCTACAAGCAGAAGAAAGAGCTGCCCGCTTGACGCTCGAAAATCTTGACGGCCCCCCGCTCGGACTCGGGAAAACGTAGGGGCTTGTCGCCCACTCCTCGCGCACTCTCTGCCGGCGGCGCTCACGCGGGATGGCGCGAACCCTCTCACGGAGCAGAACCCAGCGCCCCAGCGCCGCTGCCCCCACGGAGTCAATCTTGGCAGAAACAGACTCCACCTCGTCGAAGCGCAGAGAACAGATCACCCGCCCGCAGAGTGCGGAATGAGCCGCCAGAAGCGCCACAGTCGCCCTTTGCCGCTCCTTGATCGTTCCATACCTCCCGGCAGCGTAGGAGGCATCCAGGGCCAGTTGCTGCGCTCCCTGCACCAGATCCGGAACCTCTTGCCCCGTCTCAATAGCCCACTGCCGGAGTTTCCGAGCAGTCTTGTTCACGGCGGCGGCCATGTGGGAGGACATGTCGGCTGTCGGCACGGAAAGCCTTTTCGCGCACTGGACGTAGTGTTGCCAGCAAGTCGGGTGCTTGGCTTGCAGCCATTCCCGGAACGTCGGATGTTGCTCCATTCCTGATAACCTGTTACAGAAAGGCATTCTTTGCACGTTAAAAAATCCATGAGGCCCTCGGAATCCCGCAAATCGACCCTCTTGCTTCGCTGGATATTCGTTCTGCCAGCGCAGCTCACATGCTGATTTTCAACGTGTTAGAAAGAAGCCGCGCCGCGCACAAATACAATTCCCCCGCCCAGAAATACTCAGGCCCAATTGAGGCGCATTCAGACCTGAATGCCGGGGCTCTAGCGAGGCTGCGGAACACCATTTGAGGGGAGGGCGAGCTTCCCCGCGCGCAGCCGCCCCTCCACCGCATTCAGAAACCCGAGCGCCTCGCGGTGAAGCTCGTCGTAGAATTTCACTTGTGCAGGAGATCGACTCTCCCAGACGCCAATCTCTTCGAGTGTCGCCCGCTGTGCGTCAGCGAGAGACATCAAGCCGCGAATGTCCGACGCCAAGGCCGACAGGACTGCATTGGAAAGAGCAGGGTTGCTCTGGCTGTCCGGAGATGTTGTTTTGCCGAGCATCGCATCGATGCTCCAGAGCGCTTGCAGCGTCTTTGCCGCAGAAAGACACTGCTCGGGCCACCAGCCGCTTCGGGTGTCAAACTTGGGCATACTGTAAAGGCACGGGGCACGGCTGTTGCGGAGATTCTCCTGCGGCCGAGCGTGGCCAGTCGCTACGCCCGCACGTCCTCCGCCTTGCTCGACGATGTAAAAGAGAGCGGTGCTCAGCGCGAAGAAGTTCGCGGGATCCAACAGATACGCTTCCTTCGTCGCGCTATCACTGTTGCTCCTGCCGTGCTTCGCCATACCAGCCATGTGCATGGCATGGCCGGCCTCGTCCTTGCACCCATCGCCGCAGTGGTCATGGTCTTCTGCCTCTGATGCGTGCATATGGAGGGCCGGTTTCAACCCTCGATCCACGCGGGAAAGCCAGCCGGCGGATGGCGTCAGAAATGAAGTCGGAGCGGCTGCCCCCCCCGACTCACTCACCCCAAGATGGAATGACTTGTCGGAGGATCCGCTCAGCATGGCGGAGAGAGTGCGCCCGGTGGGACTCTCCCGCAGCGCAAACGGATTCGCCTTCGATGTCGCGAGCGGATTCATCACACGTCCCGAGATGTCGCACACCTTGGCCTGCATAGATTCCCTCGCCTCCCTTGTGAGGCCGATATAACCGGCGAGCAACACGCCGACAGCCCCGATCAGAATGGGCTTAAATACGTCGGGCACGGAAGAGGACATAACCCAAGGCACTTGATACGAGGAAAACGAACAAGAAATATGCGACCGCACTGCCAAACCATTCCCACGGAATGAGGGGCCACCCGAAGGTCAGGCGCTCGGATTGATCGCCGAGACCCAACCTGGGCACGAGCGTAAGAAATACCTCGCAGGCCATACGGACATCCTGAGATGCCCCCTCCCTCTGGCGGATAAATTCGATGGCGGGCGGCGCGTAAACGCCGGCCAGCTCGATTGATATGGCGAAGAAGAACGCGACCGTTCCGCTCACAAGCTGCGCCAAACCGATGGTGAAAGGGATGACGGAAAAAGTTGCTAGAAAAGTAAGCGCCATTGCCTGCGCCTTCACAACCGCCGACTGCTCCGAAATCCCAAAGAAGACGATCCCGATCGTGGCCGCGACGCTCACAAGAATCGCAGGCGCAAGCCCGGCGAAAACGAGTCCCGCGAAGTATTCGACGTTCCCAACACCCTGCGCACGCCAAAACAGCCGGTGGTTGCGCTGAACCTGCTTTGCCCCCAGCTCGGCAGCCACCACGGGGCAGTAGAGGATTGCCAGCAGGAATGCCGCGCCGTAGATCCACTGGGCGCGGGCCGGCCCGAGAATGTCAGGGTCAATGCTGGAGGCCGTAACCAATGGGGCAACAAACGCAGCCCCAGTCAAAGCCACTAGAGCCAGAAACCAGCTTTTGCCAGTCCACCACTCCAGGATTGCAAGGCGAGCAATGGAAATCACGCTGCCTCCAACCAGGCTTCGATGCCATCCCAGTTCGCGCGCGGGTCCGGCATAAGAGAGATTCTCCCGCTCCTGACGGTGATAATCTGCGTTGGGGTGGAATAGATTTCGTCTGGGTGCAGACTCAGAATCACATGCCGCAAGGCGGCTTCCTCTGCGATAATCGTCCAGAACACGCGGCGAACCGAGTAGTCGAGGCCGCTCATTGCCTCATCCAAGCAGATCAGAGCCGCGTCCATTTCCCTGCCAAGGGCAAGAGCAAGAAGGTTTCGCGTCTTCTGCTTGTTGCCCTTGCTCAGTTTGCCGAATGCCTTCGCAACATCAAGTCCCGTCAATGCCGCTCCTGCCAGAAACCATTTCCTTGCCCTGCCCAGACAGGCCGCTGCAATCTGACCGGCAGACAGGCCGTTATCAAAGGCGAGTTCCTCCGGCAGGTAGGCGCTGCGGTAAGCCGTAGCGGCCGGCTTCTGCGGTTGGCAGCCGCAGAGATAGCGCATAAATGTGCTTTTCCCTTCCCCATTCCTGCCAGCCAGCAGCGTCAGCCCTGGACGATGGAAGGTGAGTTCGCAAACTGTCCTGACTACTGGCGGTCCGCCTCGATATGAAATCTCAGTCCCCTCTGGAATTACACAAATTTCCCGATTTCTCATGGCCCCATCCATGCCCTTGAAGGACAATAAATGCAATGCTTTTTTTGCCGCCCGGTGACGGCCGCCGTTGCGCGCGCAAAGATCGATTGTCGGGCCACCAACAGTTGAGCGCTACTGTAGCATGGTGGCTTCTTGTAAGAAGAACACAGCATTCAAGCCGGACGCCCTTCGGCAATCTCATCCCAGAGCGGCTTCAGATCCGGGTCGTGGAGTGCAGCCCAGCGAAACTCCCCAGACCGGGCGATGGCGGCGGAAACCCGCCGCTTCGCCTCCTCATGGTCGCCCTCCTGGCAGGCGTAGCAACCAAGATTGAACTGGATTGCGCCATCCTTCGGGTTTTGTCGCTCGGCATCGAGCAGGATCTTCCGGGCCTCCTCAATGCTCCTGCATCTGCGGGTGGCATAAGCCCACCGGATCCACCCGGCGGGCTCCTTCGGAAAAAGCCCAGCCATGTGCGAGGCCACAACCTCCGCCAAGCTCCATTGCCCCATTGCGGCGTAGATCGTATAGCGGAAGTCGATGACCTCCGGCAGCGCTCGGCTTTCCGGATCGATCCCCTCCAGTTCGTTTGCTGCATCCTCAAACATCCCCAGTTCGACGTATCCCTGTGCTGCTATCAGGTGGCGGGAGGGATCACTCACGGCTTTTTTCCCACGTCCGAATCCATGTTTTCGATTGCCGCCCGTGCCCCGCGTTGTGCCCCGCCTGGCATGGCGCGCCAATGTAAAATGCTACAATACTACAGTAGCGCGAAGACAAACAAAGTGGCCTGCATTCAGGATTTGCGCACACAGCGCTCGCCGTCCTGAGCGCAATCATGGAGCGTTCTGTTGCCGTCTCTCTGGCACCGGGGCGTCCGCGTGAAACCCTTCCACCTCACCGGAAATCCCCATCTCGTCTGGGTTGGGTAGCACGGCACAGGAACACCCTGTCAGTATTCGCAGGTTGGCTCGCACTACCCCTTTGGCTTCAATCCGCTTCCCAACAGTAATCCCGAGTGCCGCCGACATGTCCCCGCCGACACGGACGCCACCGGAAACGTAAATGAAAGCAAAGGAGGTGATGTCGCCGCTTACCGCCCTAAGGTCCCCTCCGCAGAAGATTCCGAGATCCGCATGAACATTCTGTTGGGCTGCGATCCCTTTCCCGCACAGGCGGCCGTTGCAGGCGATGTTCCCATCCTCGGACACAATTATGTTTTCCGCAGAGATGTCGCCGTTGGCTTCAATGGCGTAGGCCCCGGAGAGGTTTTCTCCGCCCCGGATCGCTCCTGTGGAGGTGATGCAGTCCGCTTCAATTCGCCCGATCGCCGATAAATCGCCGTTCACGGCGATGTTTCCGCGCGTCAGAATGGCCCCGACACAATGTATCGAAGTGCCCGGCATTGCTTCGAGCCCGCCTTCAATCCGCAGATCGCCAACAATCACGACCAAGCCCAAGTCCCTCGCGAATGTGAGCGTCTTCGCTCCAGCGATATTCCTGGTGAGAACCTGGGATGTCAGGTCTGCTGCTGTGATGTGTATGTCCATTTCTCTCCTTCACTGAACAGCTTGGGAGCGGGATTGCAACGCGAAAGGAATCCCTTCCTTGTTGAATTTCACCCGCAGGCTTCCAAAACGACTTTGGGGCCTCCCGCTCTCGTTCCGCGTTTGGGGCTGTATGCGCCAAAACGCCTCGCCAAGGCCCCTCCGGGTGCTTTCTGGCAGTCCGGGGCCAGTCTGGGGGGTAAGTTCAGATAGCCGCCGTTTCTGAGAAAAAACCCAACCAGCCAGGCATGCAGACAGGCAAATCTTGTTCATCTAGCGCCTCGTGCGAGCCTCGCGCCCGCGTTTTGCCTGTTTGTTCTTGTTTGTATCCTGTTTGTTCTTGTTTGTACACTTTTGTAAGCTATTGCAAGTGAAGATATTGGAAAAGCTTCGGGAGAGAGATTAAGAGGTTCGGGAGAGAGATTAAGAGCTTCGGGAGAGAGATTAAGAGCTTCGGGAGAGAGATTAAGAGGTTTCGGGAGAGAGATTAAGAGGTTCGGGAGAGAGATTAAGAGCTTCGGGAGAGAGATTAAGAGAAGGCTTATTCCGGCGGCCTGCGCGCCTGCTTTCACTGGGGGAGAGCGTCGGGAATGCTTCCCCAAAAAGCAGTGAAAATGCGATTTCGGGAGAGAGATTAAGAGGACTTCGAGAGAGGTCCGCGCAGAAACTCAACCAAAAAAGCGATAAAAACCGCGATTTCGGGAGAGAATGCACTTGACTCTCTCCCACAATATACGGCATGACTGTCGCTGTGAAACAAATTGCCCACCAAGGTTTGTTGGTCGAAGGAGAGTCGATAATCGGGGACGCCATCCCCCGCCGCGAGTTCCAAGTCGTCGAATCCGGGGGGGCGAAGGAATCGACATCGGTTGTAACAAAATCGAACTACCTGATCGAGGCCAAATACAGGCTCGGGCACTGCGAGCAGAAGTTCATTCTGTATTTGATTTCAAACATAAATCCGGATCAAACCTACATCAACCGATACAGACTCTCGGTAGCAGACCTCAGCAGAATCGTAAACTCGAACCTCTCGTTCGCGCAGGCCGAGGAATTCATGGTGTCGCTAAAAAAAAGGAACATCGACATATTCGATCCGGTTTCAAACAGGCGGATATTGATGAGCTGGCTCTCAACTGTGGTCTTCGACCGGAAAAACGGCCAGATCGACGTGGCCTTCGACAACACAGTTAAACCCTTTTTGCTGGGCCTGCGCGAGTGCTTCACAAGTTACCCGGTGAAGTTCGCGCTTCGTCTGCGGCGCGGGTCAAGCATCCGAATGTATGAGCTCCTTGCGACGCTCCGGAATCTTCCCCGAAAGTCGCGAAGCTACAAATACTCAGACCTCCGCGAAACTCTCGGGATTGGGGAGAGTGAATATGCAAAATTTACAGATTTCAAACGATGGGTGCTGGAGCCGGCGAGGGAAGAGCTGAACAAAACGACGGACCTGGCCTTCACCTACGCCGAAGAGCGAGTCAAACGAAAGGTTGTCAAGGTCAAGTTCGATGTCGAGTTCCGCGATAAACTACCAGACGAGACATCGGAAGAGGTGATTTGGAAATCGGAACTGGCCGAAAAACTCATGGGAGAGCCATTTGGTATTTCCGCAGCGGCCGTTGAAAAGTATGTCGATGCGGATAGGCCGCGCGACTTCTGGAAGTGGGCGATCGCAACAATCGTGGTGCAGATAAAACGCAAGCCGCCGAAGAACCCCGCCGGCTACGCGGTCCGCGAACTCAAAAATTGTTGGAAACAATGGGGAGCTATCGAGATGGGGCGGCAATTGAAGGAGGCCAAGGCGATCGAGACAAAGACTCCGCTACAAAAAAATGCGAAGGCAGAAGCGCTCCCGCTTCAAGTTTTCAGTGACGCCAAGGCGACGGTCGCTTGGGAACCGGTCAAAGCGGAAATTCTAAAGAACGAACTCGATGAGGCATCGGCCGAGCGGATCTCCGCGCTGGTTGCTGTGCAGTTGCGAGGAAGCGAGATTCTCCTGGTGGCCGAGCACGCCATTGCCAGCTTCATGATCGGGCAGATGATGCCGTACCTCAACGAAATATCTGCCAAACAAGGGTGGAGCCTCACTCTCACTGACGGAATAGGACAAATCTGATGAAGAAAACCGATACAAAAAAAGGGCCTGCGCTCGCGCCGGCAAAGATCGATTCGCCCCTGCAAGCGTGCATCCGCGTGGAGAAACTGTTCCGAGACATGTCGGAATACCACATCGTAATGGAAGACCCCAACGTCGGCTTTGGTGAGTGGCTGAAGCGCGTAATCCGAAACGGCAAGAAGAGCGGGCGGAACGCCTGACGCCCCTTCCTTCCTCCGTGGTTTACGAAACCTTCCTCCTCGTTGTCTGGACCTGCTACGGAACGTGCATTGGCTCGTTCCTCAACGTCCTGATCTACCGGATGCCCAATGGCATCCCGCTCGTGGAGAAATCCCGGTCTTTCTGCCCTGCCTGCGGATCGCGCATCGTGGCCTGGCAAAACATCCCCCTGGTCAGCTTCACGATCCTTCGGGGGAAATGCGCCTCCTGCCGGATCCGGATACCTCTTCGCTACCCCGCGATCGAGGCGATCACTGGAGGAGCCTTCCTCCTCCTCGCCCTTGGATTCGGGTTCCCAGAGGCGTTTGCGCTCGCCGTCCTCACTTCCTGCCTCGTCGTCGCGGCCTGTGTGGATTGGGGGCACGGGAGAATTCCTGTTCCCGTCGTCCTGGTTGGCTTGGTTGGCGGCTTGGCGGCCAGCGCCGCCTGGCCCTCCCTGCAAGCGCAAACCCTGTGGCAGAAATCCCTCACGCTCTCGGTCACTGGGGCAATGCTATTGGGAGGGCTGATGCTGCTTTCCAGCTATCCCGCCCAGCGGCGGGTTGGCTACGCGCTCCTCGCGGCAATGGCGGGCTCGTTCCTCGGTTCGGGACTCGGAGTGGCGGCTCTCCTCGCCGCCGGATGCTTCCAGATCGGCGCGACAGTCTCGAAAAAGAGACTGTCCTTTGGAGTGGCGGCCGCCTTCGGGGTCGCGGCCGTATTGGCTCTCGGTAGAGCTATCTGGGGCCGTTGAGCGGCCCAAAGAGGTAGTGCCAAATCCCCCGGACGAACAAGGCAAAGACCTTGCAGGAGTTCCTCAATCGTCTGGATAAATGGCCGCGCATTAAATTGCTGATAAAATGCTACAATATCAAAGTAGCTTTGTGCTGAGGCACCGTGAGCGGGAGGTTGGACCCCCGCGCTCACGGCCGCTCAATGAGTTATTTGCTGCTTTTTGCTGGCTTCGATGGAGCGGGCGCTTCGGCTGGAGCATCATCTTTCTTCGATGCCGACCCTGTGAATTCCAAGGTATGCACGGTGATCTTGATCGAGGCTACCGGCTTTGCCCCTTCACCCTTCGGCGTGTAGCAGGTGGCAGTCGGGAACCCTGACACGAATAGGCCGGTTCCTGGGACAATATGGTCCTTGAGGGCGGTTGCGCGGTCGCCCCAGAGAGCGCATTCATACCAAGCGGTTGTTTCTTTGCCTTTGATTTTGGAGTGAGCGGCCAGGGAAAAGTTGAGGACTGGCTCATCGCCCCGCTGTGCGAAGCTGACTTTCCCGACGTTTCCGATAGTGTCGATACGTTGCATGTGTGCTGTTTTTTCTTGGGTTTCTCCCGCTCGAACAAAGCGAACGTCGCTTCATTTCTGTGGGAGGTGATTGTCTTGCTCTCGCTTCAAAAAGGGAGCGTGCGCGCATCATGGGGGAGGGGGAAATAAAAGCAATACCTTTTCACATCTTCATGCCGCCGCTTTGCTGTTCAGTCCTCGCTGCGACGGAGAGGGCTCTTCCGGCACTCTCTGCTCGGTCTGAGCGGGCCTTTGGCCCCTTGCCGCCCACTTTCGCGAACACCTCGGCAACGACCGCTCCCTCGTTCACGTTGCCTTTCGAGTCAGTGTTCGCCTTGACGATGTTGTTGATGAGAGTCTCGGACACTCCGGCTGCCCGTTTCTGATCGGTCTCGGCCTCGTGGATTTCCGTGCGCTCTTGCTCCTGGGCCTCCTGGAGGAGGTGATCGTGTGATATAGGAACGCGCGCGGACTCCGACTCATCGCTGGACTGGAACAAGAAGGATTGCCCCTCCCGGCGGATCCTCGCCAATTCCTCCTCCTCCTGTTCTTTCTCCTCAATCTCGCGCTCGATGCGCTCCTCCTCCTTCTTACGTTCGAGGGCTTCGAGGATCTCGACGGCAGAAAGAAGGTTGCCGACGACTCCGGGGAAGACTTCTGAGTCCACAGAATCTCCGACAAGCGATTGAGTGAACTCGGCTGCTGATTCCGCCAGCAAGGCATCAACCAGCTCGGACGGGAACCTCTGGAGCAGAACTCCTCTGATTGCAGTAAGCGAAATAGCCGCTGCCGCGCTGCCAAGGAGCTCCACGAGAATCAACCCTCCTTGGCGGGATCAACGAACATGGGAACCTGGTCGAGCAAGTGAGCGGCGAGGTCCCCCTCGATTTCCCAATGTCTCAAGTCCTCCGGGAGGTCTTGCATGATCTCCGGGTTCGGCAGGCTTCCTGCGGAGGGTTTGCTCTCCGGGCTCGGCCGGGATGGTTCAACTGGCGTCTTTGCTCCTGGCATCTTTGCTCCTTCTGTAGTGGTTGTTTGCGAAATCTCGGGCGATATGCCCTTCTGCGACCAGCCTTTCGAGCTGGTCATCCCACGCAATGCCTCCCGACTGTCGGAGGGCCTGATCGAGAGACGCGGGGTTTCCGTCGTATTTGAGGATACTTGTCCTTGTGGCATTCTCTGAGTTCAGCAGGAACTCGTAGCAGAGGGCGAGGGAGTTTGGCTTGGATACGGATGGGAATAGATCCTGCGAGAGAACGAACAGAAGGGTTTCGGAAAGTTGACCGAGAATCGCGGGGGCCTCCTCCTTCGGGAACCACTCCAGGATGCGGGCAATCGTGGCTGCCGCCCCGCGCGTGTGGAGAGTGGAGAGAACAAGGTGTCCTGTCTGAGCCGCTTCCAGTGCGGTTGACATGGTTTCCTTGTCCCGAATTTCTCCGACCATGATGATGTTCGGACGTTTGCGCAGCGCGTCAATTAGTCCAGCGCGGAACGTGGGGACATGAATACCAACCTCCTGCTGCGTGATGAGGGAATCGCTCGGGGCTTCGGAGCCGTCGTCGAGCATCTCGGAGAACTGGTACTCAATGGGCTCTTCGATCGTGACGATGTGCTTGCCCTGAGTGTTCTTGATCCACATGAGAAGCGAGGCCAGGGTCGTGCTTTTGCCGGCCCCGGTCACGCCTGTCACCAGGCCCAAACCGCCGCGTTTGAGGCAAAGTTGCCGGAGGCGGTCTGCCGTATCCGCCGAGTAGTTGAGATCCTCCAGTGCCACGATCTCATCCCGCAGGATGCGGCAAGTTACGCCGAGGCCGGCGTGCTCGAAAAATGTCTGGACCCGCATGCGGCCGCATTCCAGCACGCCTTCAATCACGTCTCCTCCTTCGGCCGCAAAATCCACTCGTTTCTGCTCGCCCAAACGGTTTGTGAACTCCGCATCCTCAATTTCGTGACTGTCGTCTGCTGAGTCCCGTCCGCCGCCTGTCTTTGAGCGGTAAAGAGCGAGCGTTATCCCGGCGAGCAAATGAGGCGATAGCCTGCCGTATTGAGGCAGAACGCGCGTCGCGCCCCCGCTCTGGATGTGGAGGTATCGGTCGGCGCGAAACTGGAGGTCACTCGCTCCAGGGTGGGATTTGATTAGATCGCGGAGAAGGTCCGCCCCTTTGGCGATATTGGCTTCCTTCTCGGTCTTGCTCGGGAATTCCATTGCCTTTTCAGCGAGGCGCTGCGAGCGCGAAATAATGCTTCCCCCGAGAGGTCTGGCGGCGGCCTGGGTTCCGTCAAGAAGGCTCTTCGAGCGTCGGAGGGAGGAGGTAATGTGTCCCCTCATGGGTGGTGTTTCTAGCTGATTCATCGGTTTGAGCGTTTCTGTGGTGTGTCTGTTGATCTTGTGGACGTGCCCTCTTTTGATGCAATTCTGGCGCTCACGGCGCTCATGCGGGACACCTTTTCTGCTTTTTTTAGCGTCGCGGCAAGAGCTGCGGCTCCGTATTGGGTCTTTTCCTTCTTCGTTTTCCATTGCCCGGTTGCCGGGTCCTGCCACCTAATAATGTGTTGGCCTCCATTTGGTAACTCGCGGTTGGTTACAGAGGAGTGCGAATGTCTGGCGAGGGCAGCCGATGGGGAAATGATCTGCTGAACGGTTCTGCGTTGCATTAGTCGGAGGTGGGTTTGGTGGGGGCTGTCTGCACGGGAGTGGAAATAGGCGAGGGGTCCTCGACGGGGCCAGGAGTCGGGGAGGCTTGGACTTGCGGCCTTTCCTCCTGTGGAGTCGGCTGCGGCTGGGCCTTCGCTTCTGCGGCCGCCTTCTCTGCGGCGGCCACGGAAGACCGGAGAGTCTTGAGCTCGGCCTCCATCGTTGCGACGCGGTCGTCCGATAGTTTCCTGCTCTCCTGTGCGGACCTGTAGGCGTTCTGGGCGTCAGCGAGCGCCGCGCGAGAGTCTCGCAATGACATGGCTGCCGAGTTGGCGTAGGCGATTGCTCCCTGCTCGCTTGCTGCCGTCGCTGCTTGTTGTTTCTGGAGCGCACGATCCAACTCTGCCGACGTTGGAGAAGGTTTGTAGTAAGGTTTGCGAACGCCTGCTACCGGCCCGAGAAGAACGGCGTCATACTTGCCCTCGGGCGGGTTCAGACGCCATGAGGTCGCGCGTTCCAGGCGGTAAACGGTGTGTTTCTCGTGCATGACCCTCTTGTTTGAGGGATCGACGTAGCGCGCGATCGGGTATGCCTTGACGATTTCTCCACTCCTCACGTTTTGGGTGGATCCGTAAGGGATCTCACTCAGGAGCGGAGGCTCCGCTGGCTTCTTCTTTGGCGTCTCACACCCCGCTAGGGCGGCGAGGAGTGCGGCGGCGATTATTGTTGTTGGTCTCATTCTTGAATGGGCTTCGCGATTGGCGTGTTTTGTTGTTGTGGGGCCTGCTGTTGACTGTCGGCGGCCGCAGGGGCGTCCGCCGCATTCATATCTGGATAGGCGACGTGGCCGACAACATCCCTGCTCACGAGAACCATTTCTCCCTCTGGGTTCGTCGCCCTGAGTTCCCGGTAGATTGGAGCCTTGACGGTTGGAGCTCTCGCCAAGGCTTTCTTCCACTCCTTCCGGCTTGTCGCCTGCATTGCGCGGTCCTTCTTGCCTTGGTCATGCTTGGCCTTTTCTGCGGGAGTAGCGCATCCCTGCATGAGGAGCAGTGCCGCGCAGGAGGCCGTGACAACAAAGAGGGGGCTATTCGATATGGACCGTGATCTGATCATCGAGTGGTTTTGTGTTCGCTGGTTGTTTTGGGGTCGGTGACGGCTCGCTTGCGGCGCTCGGAACGTCCAGCATGATCGCCTGCCCATCTTCGCTGATTGTTCCAATCGGCCGGTCGGGGGGGGCCTCCTCCGTCTTGGTCGGACTCTTTTCAGCATGCTTCCTCTGTGCCGTGGGAGGGAGAGAAATAGGAGAAGGGGAGGGGATGGAGACAGTCGGATACATTGCGACAACCGGAGGTGAAGCCTGGGAGCGTTCCTTGCGGGCGCTCCCTTTCTTCGGCTTGTTCTCATTCTGCTGAGGAGTTGGTGCAGGGGTTGCCCCGGCTGCTTTCTTCACAACAGGAGAGGCTTCCTCCTCCGGTGCGGGAGTCGCTTTGGGCGTAGCCTCCGGAGTTGGGGTTGGCTTCGGAGTGGCCTTCGGGGTTGGCTTTGGTTTTGGAATGGAAGCCGTTTTTGGAGTAACCTTCGGAGTTGGGCTTGGTTTTGGAGTCGGCTTTTCCTTCGGCCTCAATGCCGCCGGGAAAACCTTATCGAGCCAAGACGGTTTCGGTGTGGGCACCGGCTCAGGCGTAGGAGTTGGAGTCGCCGGAACCGGCAAATTCGGAGGCTCACTGTAGTCCAACGGGGTCGTGTCGAGTATGGGCTCTGCTGTGGCCGAGCCTGTCGGAATCATGGAAATCTCAAAATTGTTGAACACGTCCAAGTTATTGCGGCCGCCGAACCCATCCCCTGTAATCGCGAACCAAGCCACGTTCCTGGCTTTTGGCTCGATCCGGCCTGTGGCGTCCGCGCAACTTTGGAAAAAAACGGCATCGCCGACTCGAACTTGGAAACTTTCCGGGTCATACCCGAGGGCGGCCTGAGATTTGGTTTTCAGCTCGATCTCGAAAACCAGTGTGTCCAAAGAATCGTCACGGAACACGCTGCGCAGCGTGACATCGTAGAGGTTGTGTGACGTAACCGAATAAGGAGTTGTCGTCCTGAGCGACTCGACGAGCTCCGGCCGCTGGTCTTTGAGGACCTTGTAAGCCTTCACCTTGTCGAACAACGAGAGCAGGCGGGCGGTGGATACCGGCTTGGGCTGTGGCGGTTTCTGGAGATCCTCCCGCTTTATCGGCGGCGGGAAGGAGTAAACGACATTGAGGAGCCCTTGCGCCTTATGGCTCTCCTCGAAAACGATGGAATAGACCTGTCCGCCGACGATCACATTGATGTTGTTGGAGGCCCCATCCTTGAGGGGTTCAACCGAAAAGAATTCCCGTCCGGCGTATGGAGAAAGGAGGAAATTTCCTTCGTTCTCCGGGTTCACGGTGAACCCTCCGCCGTCGAGGCGCTCGATGATTCCCGGCATCTTCACCGTTATGGTTTGGCCCCTCCTGACAACGATCCTGTCGGTTTTATCCGGAGTGATAACCCGCCGGGATACCTGCGGGTCAACAGACGGCACCAAGGTCTGCGCCTCTGCCAAGCCGACCAGGCAGGCGGAGGCGATCAAGAGCGCAAGAAGCCGGGCGATTGAGGATTCCAGACTTGCCAAAAGCGGTTTCTGGTGCCTATAATAAATCATGCCAGCTAAAAAGGTGACGGATGTCGAACGTCTCGGTGAGCTCTTCGCTGTCCTCGAACAGACAGCCGCAGAGGTTGCGAGAATTGCCGAAAATACAAAGTTGCAAGGGGCGTTCAACTTGGACGACGCCGGCGCAATCATTCAGGAAGGAATGGAGAAGCTCGCTCGTGTGCGCGAGGAAAGTCTGGATGTCTCCAAAGAGTTCGATGCGGGCCGCAAAAAAGCAAATAGCCTCCGCTAATTTTTCCAAAACAGATTGCACAGAGATACGGGAATAGCGCTGGCTGATCAAAAAGGCAATGCTTTTTTGATCGGCAAATCCCAGGCAATTACCGGGTGAGCGCCCCCCGCATCACGATGCGAGACCTCTCAATGGATTCAGGGCTGAGGCTTTCGAGTTGCAGGAGGTCCTCGACGAAGAGCCCTTCCGTATTGAACTCTGCATCTACTTCCATCGGGAGCCCCTGATTTCCCCTCGCATCTTCGAGTTCCGAGAGAAGGACGGTCCCGTATTCGACGGTTCCGAACCCTGCGTCAGACACAGCCCACAAGACCGCTTCGCCGCTTTGCTCGTCACAGTCCAAGGAAGTGAGGAGGTATGTTGCGCCGCCGTCAGGCTGGAAAACCTTCGCAATCACGGGAGTTTTCTGCCCGTCATCTCCTTGGCGGATCCGCTCATCAGCGGCGGACAGCCGTGCTTTGATCTCCTCTGTCAGAAGGACCGGCGGAGGCGTAAAGTGCGAAAAAGCATTGCCCATAAATGAATCATATATTATAACCAAAGCTGGGAAAGCAAGGAAAATGCTGCTCATCAGTCACATCAAGAACCCTCAAAGGGTGTCCGAATATCACGGGAATGCCTCGGCCTCCAACGCGCGAAGCATCGCGGAAAACCGGGCCGTTTGGACGGGCCTCGGAGCCATGGCTCTCCGCTTAGATGGGCCGATCCTTCCCGATCCGCTTGCCAAGATTGCTTTCGGCCGCGATCCGAACAGCGGGCGTCTCCTGCCGGGACTCACGGCGCGATCCGTGCGCAGACCAGGTTACGACCTCTGTTTCACTCCGCCTAAAAGCGTGTCGGTCGTCGCTCTGGTCGGAGGCGACGAGATGGTTGTCGCCGCGCATAGGCAGGCGGTGGAAGTGGCCTTCTCCTACCTGGAGTCCATTGTCGAGACGCAGTCCATTGCCGGAGCTCTCCGCAGGGGAGAGCGCACGCAGAACTTGGTGGCCGCCCATTTCGTCCACACGCACGCGCGCAGTGGCGACCCGCACCTGCACTCGCATCTGATTGCCTTCAACTTGACGCTTTCTCTCGAAAAAGCGGCATGGAGAGCCTTCGAGCCCATGGCGCTCTACTGCAAAGGGAATGCCAGCTTGCTTGACCAAATTTACCTGAACGAGATGCGGTGCCTTCTGGGGGATGCCGGCTACGAGACAGAGAAGGAGGGTAATGCCTTCGCCATCAGGGGAGTTCCAAAGGAGGTGTGCCGCGTATTTTCCAAAGGAGCGGCCGCAATTTCCGCTCGTGTCGGCCAGATCGAGGTGGGACCGTCGATTTCTGTTGGGCGCGCCCGCGAATGGGCAAACGAGAACGTGCGAGCCCGCCGCAAAGAATTCATTGAGGGATTTACGGTGGATTCGGACCGCTGGCGGCTGGAGGCCGGAGCGGAGTCGGTCGCCGCGATCGACTCGGTTGCCGCTTGCGCAAAACGGCAAGCCTCCGAACAACATGCTCCCCAGCAGAAGATAGACGAGAGCCGGGCCAAAGAAGCGCTCTCGGCAGCCCGCAGGTGCCTCTTTGCGCAATCCTTCCGTTCTCTCACTCCGCGCAACCTGGCTGCCGAGGCGCTGAAAAGATGCGCGGGAGCATTCCCTTGGAACTACTGGGCGGAGCGCATCCGGGGCATGTGTCGAACGGGGCGAGAGATCGCTACCGCGCGTTTTGCTCACGGCCGCAAAGATTTGCAGTTCCGCCTGCTTCCACTCCAGACGCAACCGGTGACAACTACCCTTGGCGTTCCGCCAGCTCCGCGTGTGCGCAGCCTTGTGCGCCCAAAATTCTCCAAGCCGACTCCCAGGCGTCGGCTGTTGGCGTCGCAACAAAGCGAAGAGGAGGCAGCGGTAAGAAGGGAGGAACTGCCGCTAAAAGAGGACTCCCCGCGTGATCTCGTCGCCGAGTTCCCGCAATTGATGCTCACGCCGGAAACCCGCGCGTCGCAGGAGGATGCAAGCGAGCAATACGCTAGAATAGCGGAATACATCAAGCAAGCCCACCAGATTTCAGCGGCCGCCGCCGTCAATGCCAGGCAGCTTGCGCCCAACTCAAAAATGGCCGAATTGCTGATCGCGGAAAGAAGTGTCTTGACGGCAAGCTGAGTAGTGCGCTATTGTAGCATGATATGGAAGAAGGCAACCCCATCAGATTTCAGCGGCCGGCGGTGCCGCCACAGGGCGAACCGACCAGCTCAATAGAGCTTGGCGATTCCAGTGAAAAACCGCCAGCCCCCCGGACGATCGCCAACATGCCCCTCTCCGAATTGGGCCAGAAGAGGGGATTTGAGGAATACGTTGGCGGCCGGCCAGGCCCGACGTTGATGGTCGAACTTGGCTCAGAAAGGAAGATTATCCTCCCCTATATGTCCTTCCAGCAGGCCATATATCGCAACAGGGAGATCCTCGTGGAATTCTCTACGGCCCAGATTCTCGTTGAACCCAAAGGCTCTTTCTCCGTGAAGGATTTCCTGGAGGCCCTCCAAAATATGCGGCTCCAAACAATCACCCACGATAGCGAGCTGTGCTCCATCCGAGTCAGCATCGATGTCGTAGAACCGAAGGACGATACGCTTTAAGCGGAGCTCGCGGCAATCAATCCAAAGCAGAAATCGAAATGATATGACACCCGAAATCAAAGCCGCCATCATCATAATCCCGCTTTGCGCGTGGATTACTTACGAGCATTGGAAAACCGGAGGCTGGAGAAAGGTCGCAGTTGCGTGGGCTTCTTATGCCTGCGTATTTGCGTTTGCCATACTGGTCCTGCAATGGATCAAGTTCTAACTCCGGAAGAGGCTATGCAGTCGAAATGCGCATCCTGCGAGGCGGGAAACAAAGAACCGGCGAATGCCGGTTCGGTCGCTCGTCTTGTTGGACATGTTCCCGCACGGTGGGAGCAGTGGAATCGAGCGCATCGCGGAGTGTATTTTCATGGTGCTCGTGCGGCACATGCTGGAGAGGTCAGGACCGCGTGTCCATACCCGGACCGCAGGACAGCGCGCGGCGGCATCACATTTTCGAGGACATTCATTGTCGCGTGGCGTGACGGTTTTGACGCTGCCCTTGCTCATATGTCCAACGCCAGTCGTGAGGAATCTGCTCATTGGTTGATGGAGCGGGAGCAATCCGGCAGACCCAGAGACACAACCGCAAGGTTTCCGAGACGCCACAAGGTCAACGGATCCGGATGCCCTGGAAATATCGAAGAGGCTGAGTGGGTGGATGTGCCGAACGATCCAAGTCCGGCGTCTGGTATTATTCCCGAACGGGAATAACGCGCTGCATTTACGTCCTGATTGGAGAAAATATTCCCGAACGGGAATATGAATGGAGCACTGACATCAACCAGCAGTTAGCAGAGCATGATTTCCTAGCCGGTCTCTGCCTTACCATCCTCCGGGCGACTATCGCAGGGCAGTTCGCGCAGGAACCTGTTGGGTCCTGTGTTCATGGCAGGAGTTGAAACAAGCAGTGGAAGCGGGGGAAGCGGGGGAAGCATGGGGGCGGATCGATAGTATCTGGCGAGCAGGTATTGCCCGAGGCACCCGCCGAGCCCGAGAATCGCATACATGGCTCGCGTTCCTTGAACGTAGAAGGCGGCCGCCGACGCTCCAAGAGCGGCGGCGAGATCCGTGGGAACGGTCACTGTGAAGCTGTGGTATGCGCCGTAAACCAAGAACAGCAGCGCAAAGGCGCATTGGTTGCGGTATCCAACCACGGCCCCGCGCGGATCCCCGTTTTGGAACCATTTACGGACCCGTGTTTCCACAACGGTCATTCCGGCGAGCAGGGCAAAGCTGAGGAGGTCTTCAATGCCCCAGGAGAAAAGGACCGAGAGGCCGGCTCCGGTTGCTGAGATGCCCAGCCACATCTGGCTCCAGTATGCGGACTTCGCCCGTTTCTGGTAGGCGATCCCGAGGGCAATGACTGGGGCATGCGACTTGAGGAAGTCGAGAGGGGGCATGGGAATGCCAGCCTTTTTGAGAAGGCTCGCCAGTGTTTCCTCGGGAATCTGGAGGAGGCGAACCGGTTGCGGTGGCGCTGCTGCCAGGGCGGACGATTCGCGCGAAATGCTTCTCGGGAAAATCACACCAGCACGCCGCTGGATTCTGTCTGCGGTGCCCAAGTGGGATTGATGTCCGCCTCGTTGATTGTGACAGCAGCAGAGGCGATCTCGCTCATTCGATCGAGGGCCGGACTTCCGTCTGGGACAAAGACCGAAAGGGCAAGGCGGTTGTTTTCTATCTGAGGTCCGGCGGCGACCCAAACATCCGCTCCGTCCGCTCCGAACATTTCCGTGAGGATCTGAGCCCGGTCACAGAGGCGGGCAGCGATGGCATCCTGCCCTAATTCGCTTGCCGGAAGGCCCCACAGTTTTTCGGCCTTCGCGATGTCTCCCCCGTCGCTGTCTCTGGTCGCGATCTCCCATTCCATGAGCACGCCGAGTTGCTCGCCTCGCTGCGCGACAAAGCAAACCTCCTCCAAGTGGTTCCCGTCCTGGGCGGCCAGCAGGAGGTTCTCGGGAAGACTCTCCTCGGTCACAGGGGAGAGGAACCGATCTGTGAGCAGATCGCACCAGCGGTCCGAGACATCTTCGGCGGGTTGCTCGTCTTGGCTGATTGCGCGGTATGCCTCCTCGGATACCGGTCGGAAGAGGTGAGGAAATTGTGTCATGGATTGAAGTCTTTCGCTCGTGTGTCGGAAGGCTGGCACGCTTCGATGATGGGGGCCAGCGTTTCCGCAGTGATCATTTTGGAGGTGACACGGAAAACCTGGAATCCCAAGAGGGAAGCCTGGTTGTATTTCTCCGCGTCCTTCTCGTATCCCTCCGGACAATTATGGCGGCCGCGCCCGTAGAGACCGCCTTCGACCTCGATGAGGATGCGGGTGGCCTGGTGAGCAAAGTCTGCGCGCCAGCGCCGCTTCGGGAAGAAACGGAACTCCCTCTCAAGCTCAGGCCCGCCGAGCTTGTTCCATAGATTGACGAACCGGTCTTCGAGGATATTGACATTCCTCGGTCGAGGGGCGCGTTTGGCGGCCTGCGCCGGCGCGGTTTCCCGCACGAGTGTATTACCACGGAGGACGAACCCGGCCTTGGACAAATCTGAGAGGAAGATTGCCATAAAATCCGCGTTAGACTTTCTGGGATTCTTGGGCAGGAGCCTCAGCCATTTGCTTTAGCGCATCAGCGAGCGAGATGGTGGGATCCTTTGAAAGGGTGCTCGTTAAAAATGCCGCAAAATCGCGCATCTGAGCGGTTGGGGCCGCTGCCGCCTGTTCTTCGGCGTGCTCTATTGGTTGAGCCTCCCGTTGACTTGCCCGCCCGGCCTTCGCCACATCAGTGTAGAACTGAGTGCCATTGACCGTGCTGGCAACTTCGCGAGCCGTATTGGCGCTCCGCTCGATTTGTCGGAACTCGACTTCGATCCCCTTTTGCGTCGCGTGGTTGTTGAGCACCCAGGCGTAACGGGTGGCGAGCGCATTGCGGTTGGTCGTCTTGGATGGCCCCCACTGGTCGCAGATGGCGACCTTCTTGGCGTTGGGAAACCACTGTAGGGCAAGTTCCATGGCCTTGAGCCTCGCATACCAGATGCAGTCGATGCGGGCGGCCTCTGGTATCTCCCGCTTGTTCGGGATGGTGGCAATTTTCTTGTTGTAGAAGATCCCGGTTCGGCCGCCGGCCTTAACCCCAAACCGGTATCCTTGGTTATCCACGACCGAGAACCCGTCCACCTTCTCCATGTTTCGCTCAAAGGCGCAGTGAATCTCCGCGTGATCAGAGGAAGATGCTCCTGCCGTCATGGTGGCGGGCTCCTCCGGGGCTGGCGCAGCGGCGGGTTTCCTCGCCGCCTTCGTTGGCTTTGGCTGCTCTTTGCTCTTGGCGGGAGTTGGCTTCGCTTTGCTGGAAGGTTTTTCCACCTTCGCTGCGCGTGGGGTAGGGTGCTGATGTGGCATAGTGGTTATCATATATAATAAATCGCGCCCTCCCGTCAAGCGAATTCGCAAGCCCTGGAACGGCTTGCCAGACGGCCGTGAAAACCCGACGCTACTGTAGCGTAAAGCTACAAAGCCATTTCTGCAACCACTCGATTTTCGCCTTACGCCGAAACCTTCGCGCCCTGTTCTAAGTCTGGAATTTGTTCAAATCCCATCGAAGAGATGGCATGAAACTCGCCTACCCCTACTTCGAGGACATCACCGACCGAGCTGCTGCGTGCCGACTTCAGATGCACGGACACGCGCGTATCGCCGCCGGCGGTCCATCTGCCCTCCACGTTCTGCGTGAGCGAGAACGCCTCGGCCAGGTTGGTGTCGGAGATGGTTGCCACCTTCGCGAATCCCTTTTTGTCGAAGGCTTCCGGGACAGAGAAATCGGGATCCTTTGCCTGCCAGACAGAAATCTGGTTCCCACGGAATGACGCCTCGAACTCGGCTTCGTCCACCTCGACGATCTCTTCGGGAACCTCCTCAATCGCTACGCCGATTTTCAGCTCACGCTCCATGCCGGTGATGATCTCGCGGGATGCGCCGCAGATCGTCCGCAGGTTGTCCATGACGCTCTTTGGCGTGGCTCCCCAGCTCTGGAGGTAGGTGGCGCTGTAATCCGAGGGGATGCCGAAATGCTGCATGACCACATAGGCCGTGGCCTCCGCCTGGAGTTCTCGCAAGTTCGGGTCTTTAACGTCCGTGCTGCCGTCATCCTTGATGTGGAGGCGGTGATGGGCAATCTCATGCACGAACGTCTTGCAGGCTTCCCCTGCCGCCAAAGAGCCTTGGGCTACAGAAATCCCCCGCTGAAGCCCTTGGCGGGTCATGCTCGCGGTCCCTGCGGCCAACATGCCTGTCCGCGCGCCAAATGGATTTAGCCCGAGGTCGCCGGCGTTCTCACCGGCATCCTTGATCCCGAGCGAAGCGGCGAACTGCCGGGCGGCCGCGTGGATCCGGAGGGCGTCATCCTCGTTAGCCCCCTCGGATTCCAGTAGTGCCGGCCCTTCAGTGTCATAGCCAAGGTCGAGCACACAGCCGACCACCTTGAAGAATATGTTACGGCGTGGCGTCTTCTCCTCCACCTTGCCCTCCGCTGCCTTCTCCGCCTCTTCCTTATCGCGGGCTTCCTGATTGTCCGCAGGCGTAGGCGTTTGCTGCTTCTCGTCTGTCTTTTCCTCCACTTTTTCGGCTGTTGGCTTTGCGGAGCAGGGGACAAGGATCTCGGCGCAACGGATCCCTTTCTTCGGCCAGTGGCCCAAGGCTTTCGCCTCGCTGACTGTCACCGGACGATGAATTGACGGACGCTGGAGGTAGAGCCCCATGATGTTGGTGGCCGACCACTTGGCCGCCTTGGACGAAAAGAAGCTCATCATCTGCTGGAGCCGGGAGGAATCCCCCGCAGCCATTTCTGCGATGAGCTTGTTGCAGAACTGCTCCGTGCGATCGAAGAATTCCTTCTTGCGATCTTTCTGTGCCCGCAATCCCCGCGAGTCATCCTCGCGCGTTGGAGGTTGGTAGTTGCTGTGCCGGTGGATCTTCATTCCTTGCGCGGGCTCCGGCCGGGTGGCCGGTGCGGGATTTGGATTCACTGTCTGCGGTTTGTTGTTTCTAAAGATTTTCATCAGATTTGTTTCGTTTGTTCGCTGTTCAAATTCTCGCACTCACGCGATCCGTCATATCCTCCGTTTGCTCGTTGATGAGATTTCCGTCCCCCGCGTATCGCGCTACCTCAACGCCTCCGTCCTCAAGGAAAACCCTCTCCTCCCATCCATCCCTCTCGTCCTCCTCATTTACAACCACTCGCGGACCTCCAATTCTGTTCGGGACGAACTCAACGGAAGCATTGCCGACAGAAATCCGCAAGCCGACACCGTTAGCAAGCCCGCTGCCCATCTTTCGTTGCCTTACGTTCGGCGCTGTCCGCCAGTCCGCTCCACTCTCAAGCCCCGCCAACCTTCTTACGGACTGATCCAGATATGCCTCGGCTTGTTCCATGGGAGTCTGTTCTGGAACCGGTGCGATTTCCTCAGTCTCAGGCGGCTGCGTCTGCTTAGGGGCCGCTTCCTCAAGCAGTGCCACGTTGATCTTGCTCAGCTCGGCCTCCTTCTCGACCAACTCCGCGAGCTTCGGCCAAACCGTTGGCATTGCGGCCAGGCGTTCGGTCAGCTTTGCAGCTCGATCAACAGCGGCCGCCGCCTTCTCCGCGTTGCGCGCACTCTCGCGAGTCAACACCTCTGACGAATTTCCGCAGGACCGCAAGAACCCTTCCCCGCTGCGAAATTCAATGTCTCTCATTATCTTGCCATCGGAGGACAGCGGATCCATCAGCCCGCAGAACAGGTTAAACTTCGCTCCTTCAAAATCCGCGTGATGGCGCGACATTGTTACCTGCACGCCATTCAACTCGAAGCGTGTGCGTGCCGACTTGTAATCCTGATACCCCGGCAGCTCCATGAGCTTCTTGGCTATGCTGTCGAGTTCGGCCACAATGAGCTTCCGATCGGTAAAGGTATTTCCCTCGCCGCCGGAGATGCTGAAATTCGTGCGCAGAGAAAACGTCCCGTCCCCAAACTTCTCCTCGCACAAGATCGACTGGCGATCATTGGCGATCTGACGCTCTTCAAAATACACTCCATCTTTCGCCGAGCTCTTCGCTTGCCGGTCTGTCGATGCCCGTTCGGCAAAGAACCCCTCGCGCAAAACCTTCATCTGCCGAATTTCCTCGGTCAGTTCGACTTGCCGGATCACTCGCTCGTCGCCGACAATCATCGCCGACATCTCCGCAGCCGAGAACGACAGGGAACTCGCCGGATCGTCAAAGTCTCTGCAATCGGCTGTGCCCATGAGGAGCTGCGCGAGAAAGATCCCTTTCCGCGCCACTCGCCCGTTCAGGCCAGCGCCGGCTGTCTTTTCCATGGCGAGCGCCAGAATCTCCACCTCTTCGTTCGTGTTGCCCTGGCGGAGCAATCTCCCCCGTCGCTGCGTCACGTCCGCAGGGGTCAAAGTCCTCGGCACATCCAACTCGGTAATCTTCACGAGCCTTTTCTGTACGTTTACTCCGACTCCCAACTTCTGGGTGGAACCTATCGTGATGCGCACGATCCCAGCATTCACCCGCTCCCAAAGCGCGGTGCGCGCCTTGTCCGTCTTGAAGTCGGTGACAATGGCAATGTCGTCTGCCGGGATCCCCTTCTCCATCAAGCGCCCCTTGAGTTTTTCGTAGAGATTGGTAAAGCCTCCGCGCCCAGCCCTGGTGGAGACAACTTCCGCTTCCTCTGCGGTCTCGTCCTCCCCCCCCCCGCCCTCCTCGTACTCGACTTCGGCCCTTTGTCCGCTCAACAGGCAAGTCAGCTTTGAGATGTCCATCGGGTTGTAGCGATCACAGAAAACCAACTGCGCCGTCTTCTCCTCCATCCCTGCCTGCCAAGTCTCGAAAATACTGTCGGCGGCAGCATCAACAAGCTGTGGACTTTTCCGGTCGTCGCCCCATTCAGGCATGATCAACTGAGGATCAATGGCCGCCGCCATTCCGACCTGCATCAGCATGATCGGCACATACGAAAGCTCCCGCTTGTTGGTGCTGCGTTCGTATGCCGCATAGATCCGGCGCATCATCTCGTTGATCTCGGCGTTTGCTGGCGAGAGAGGGATGACGACATTCTGCACTCCGCCGCCTTTGAGCCCTGGAATCTTGAGTCCGGCCTCTGCGTGATCCATCTGCACCTCCCAGCAGCTCCGCAGCATCCGCAGCAGCTCGACTCCGCCAACAAACTTCGAGAGCCGGGTCTCGATCTTAAACCGGTTCGTGGCCTCGTTGAGCTCCAGCGCCGTCACTTTGATGCAATGCTGGCTCGCAAACTGATCAAACGTGCGCATCCCATTCTCCTTCAGAACCTCCGGCGCGAAAACATAGGTCTGCACCCACGCCTCCGCCAACTGGTTCGTGACTGGGGTTCCGCTCCATCCGATCGCCCCCCGTCCTTGCCCATTTTTTTCCTGAACGTGACGCACCTTGAGCAGGTTCGAGAATGCCCGCTCGCTCGTGTTCACCGAGAACCCCTTCACACGCTCCATTTTCGTTGGAAACCAAACGCTCTTGAAGGCATGGCATTCGTCAATCTGGAGAAAATCAAACCCGAGCTCCTCAAAATAGACAGCGTCGTCCTGATGCTCCTTCGCATCTGCGTCCATCTTATCAACCCTGCGCACAACCTCACGTTTTTTGCGCTCGGCTATCTTCGTGCTCATCCTGTCCCCTTTTCCCTTTGCCTCCAACAGGGCCATCTCCAAATGTGTCAACTGGTCGTCCAGATGTTGACGCACCAGCGCCGGCGACGGCTTGAGCCGGCTGTAATGGCTCTCGGCCATGATCACGCAATCCCAGTCGCCAGTGGCCGCACTTGCGCAAAACCGCTTCCTGTTCTGTGCCGAAAACTTGGTCTCGTCGGCCACAAGAAGATTCGCCAGAGGATATGCCTTGCGGTAGCTCGCCTCATACTGCCCGAGCGTGGCGTTCGCCACCACGATGAGCGGCTTGCGGCAGAGGCCAAGCCGCCGGGATTCCTGTGCCACCATGATCTGCGAATATGTTTTCCCGAAGCCCACCCCAAGGGCTCCGATGCCGCGCCGCTCCTGGAGCATCCGCCACACGGCCGCCAATTGGTTGTCTTTGCGCTGCACCTCCGGAGAAAGCCCCGGTAGCGCCATGTGGGTTCCGTCATATTTCGGGTCGCAGAAACAATTCTTCTTCTCGTTGTAGTGCTTCTCAAGCTCGTCACGCACTTCCGGGGTGCCCATGACGTAAGCCCGGAAGGCCCCCTGGAGCGCCTCCGCCTTCTGCTTCACCAGCTCGCTCTGCACGGGATTGTAAACCTCTGTCGTAGAGTTGCCGGTGCCGCTCCGCACGGGGTCAGTGATCCGCAGGGTTTGCATGTTCAGGAGGGCCTCAAGGATCGCGTCGCCGTTCATCCGCTCCGTCCCATAGGTGGACGAATTCTCCGCAGTATGCCCCCCCTTGCCTTGCAAGGTCCAAGAGTCGAGCGCCTCATTGTAGTGGACAGCCAAGTAGGGCAAATCCAACGTCTCCCTGCCGAAGGTTTGCATGATTTCGGCCGGAATCCACGTTGCTCCGATGTTGGTCGGGATATTCTCGGCAGGCACCCATTCAGGCTGCACGGCCTCCAGCGCCTCCACGTTCCTGCGCCACCCGCCATCCGGATCGCTCTCGTTGGCCGCCACCGCCTTGGCAAGGGCCTTCCGCACGTTTCCCGACAGATACCCTCCCGCCGGCACAAGGCAGCCCGCCTCCGGGTCGCGAAACACCCTGCCAGTGGCAATGATCTGCTGTTCCAGCAATTCTTTCGGGCCGGTGTGTCCGACCAGTGAGGTGATGAAGTCCGTGTCGATGCGCAGCCGCCAGGAGAGGCTGATCGTTACCGCATCATCCACGGAGGAGGCGGTTGTTGGCTCTGTGATCGCTGCCACCGTCTCCTTCGTAAAGCAGTCGGATTTCTCGTAGTCGTTGGAAACAACCACTCCCTGCGCGTCCTTGACCTTGATGATCTTCTCAAGCGCCAGAACACGTCCGAATTCCGGATCCTCTGACAAATGCCTGATCTTCGTCGTGGGGGCGTTGATGAATCCGTTCTTGGCGGTAAAGGCGTCGTAGAGCGAATTGAGCTCGATGCGCTTGTGCGTCAGAAAGTCGGGCGTATCGCCCCGCAGCTCCGAGGCCAGCAGCGAGTTGTAGGCATCCCTGAGCGCCAGGAATTCCTTGGCGATTTGCAACTGTGCCGGCGACCAAGTCGTCTTCTGCTCCAGCGCCCCCATGTTGACCTGCCAGATCCCGCCGTCGCGCTCAACGAACTGAAATTCCTTGCTGCCCGGTTCCGCTTCGATGCGCTCGGCAGGGTCAAGTGTCGTGATCAGATCGCTGGAAAGAACCCCTGCCGGCAGGCGGGCAATGGCCCCCGCAAGAGCGTCCCCGAGGGAAATGCCTTCGTGCGGGTGAACCGTGTACTCCATTCCATACTGCCCGTGCGTGAACGCTTCGCGCCCGATAACCATTTCCGGGTGCCGTGCGTAGTATTCGTTGACCGTGCGCTTGTTGCCGCCGCCCATGTTCACGTCAACAGTGCGCCCCCAAGCCTCCTCTTGCGCGACCTTCGGGCCGTTGGGCTTGCGCAGAATGAGAATGTCGGTCACGACTTCCGTGCCGGAGCTCGCCTTGAATGCTGTGTTCGGCAGCCGCATGGCCCCGAGGAGCTCCGTGCGCTCGGCAATCCACTGCCGCTGCAAACGCTGAGGGCCGGCGCTGGCGTCCATCGTGTAGGCGCTCGTGATGTAGAGCATGACTCCTCCGGCTGCCAGCTTCTCGATCGTTTTGGCAAAAAAGTAATTGTGCAGGTTGAAGGCCATCGGGAGGGAATTATCAACCGGTCCGGTCTGCTCAAATGGCACGTTGCCGATCGCCAAGGCCACCGATCCAGGCCCGATGGGGGCCTTTTCAAAACCGTACTCCCGCACCTTGATCTGCGGGTAGAGCTTGGCCGCGATTCGCGCGCTCAGCGGATCAATTTCCACGAGAGTCACGTTGCTCGCCTCTCCGATCTCCGAGGGCATCAGTCCCACAAAGCCTCCCACCCCGCCGGCCGGTTCAAGAATCTGCCCGCCAGTAAACCCAAGGTGCTTCACTGCATCCCACATCGCGCCGACAACCTCCGGGCTCGTGAAGTGCGCGTTGAGCACGCTCGCTGTCGCGGACTGCATCTCCTCCGGCGTCAAAGTCGCCTTGACCTCCCGGTAGATCATTCCCCACTTCGCCTCCCACTTCACCTGAGATTCTGGAACGTAGTACCGCACCTTCTCCAGCATCGACGCGCCGTTGATCTCATTGAGCGCCTCGCTCAAGGCTCCCCACCCGGAGTAGCCGGAGAGAATCTTCTTCTCCTCCGGAGTCGCGTTCCGCTGTTCACGCTCCAAGAAACGAAGCAACTGGATCGCCCGCAGGTTGCTCCGAAGGCGGGACATCTCGCCAGCAGGCGCAAGCGTGTCGCCGGTCTGGTAGCTGAAATTCTTTGTGGATGGGTCTCGTGGGTCTGCTGGTTTCATTACAATTTGACTCCTGTGGACTGTTCGGCCTCCTCCGAGGCCGCAAGCTCGACGATGCGAGCAGCTTCAATTTCATGGAAGACTGCATCTGCATCCTCAACGATGAGGTTCCCATTCCCCAGGATGTCTGCGACGGTTCCAACGAATCCTCCAATGCTGTAGCTGTCGGTCGCGTTCGGCTCCGGCATGACTACCCGTGTTCCAATTCCTATGTTCTGCGTATAAAATCTGGCCTCCTTCTCAATGTCAGGATTCAGCCAGTCTCGATTTATCGGGAGGTCTTGCACGATTTGCGTGAGTAACCATTTAACCCTATTTAGTTCGCGCTCACGATTTGTTGCCAGAAGCTTGGCGTGCAAGAGAGCCTCCGGCTCGTTGTCATGCGCTTCCGCAGGAAGTTCCATCGGCATTTCTTCTGCAAATTCCGACCGCCGACTTTCCGCCCGTCCGCCTGTCGCTTGGTTGATGGCGGATCGCACTCTCACCAAGTCGGCGCGAATGAAGCCTGCCAAGCTCTGGGAAACGCTATCCTTGCTGTACTGCAATTTGATCGTGGCCTGCTCCAGGCGGCATTTCGCGATCGACAACGCCTCAAGGAGATTTTGCGAGGCGGCGATCAGATCCGCATTGGCGTCATTCTCCTCGTTTGGCTCATGCCTGTCCGGGTGAGGGACGGTGGCGACAAGTCGAAATCCAGAGTGAATCTCGATGGCTGCGCCGTCCCGCTTGTTTTTTCTCCACTGGGGTTTGGAAAACTTATCGCTCGATTCGTTTGGCATAATTCCGTGTGTGGTTCAAATCGCCCTGCTCGCCTGCTCTGCGGTCTGGTTGGCGAGCCTCGCGCCGATTCCTGCCACATCCTTCGCTGCCAACTCCGAGACGCGGGCATACTCCTCGTCGAGTCGGGTTCTGTCGATATTCGGGAACGCATCCTTGATCGCGTTGTAGAAGGCTCCGATGGAAGCGCCTCCCGCTGTTTTGGAATCGGTTTGTGCGATAATCTGCATGGGGGTGCTTCTATTATATATGATCTGGCTGTCAATTCATTTCTGCGGAGCCTCGCCGTTGAAATTTCTCCAGACAGCACGAAAAAACCCTTGACGCTGTGATGTGCGCTATGTTAGCAGAATAGCGCAATGAAGAACCAACGGACACTTCTCCCGCTCTGCGCCTTGCTCGCGAGCCTGGCCTTTGCCTCCGACATGCTGGGGCAGCAGACCAATGACACGACGGAAAAAAGAATCGAGGCTCTGCGCCGGAGGGTAGAGACGAGCGTCAAGCCCGCCGCTGTCATCCTCGACCAGAGTGCCGGGGTGGGCGGTCAGCAGGCAGCCCCGCCAATCCCCATTCCGCAAATGCAGCCCCCCACAAATCCGGAACCGGCAGCCCCGCCGGCGAAGGCGGGAATCTCTCTCGGGGGAGTCGTCGCGCCCGCCGCGACTGCCGGGACACCGGATAGCACGAGAGAGCCAGAAGCAACGCCGGAAGCGGCGGATCCCGTTGCGAAGGGCGAGAAGGTCTGGACGCTTGACCCGCGCTCAGAACTTCCCGCAGCTCAGATCAAGAGCGACGGGCTGGAAAAGGTCATGGTTTCTATGCAGAGAGGTTTTTTGATCGCGGGCTATGCCGATGAATCCGCCGAAGCCGCGCAGCGGACTCTCTGGACGATGAGAGTTCCGATCTCGATCCCCATCATGCACCGGTCGCGCCAGTTGGCGCTCACCCCGGAGCTTGTAGCGAAGGCCAAGGAGGTCGCTGCGCGGGTGGCCGCGCTCACGAAGAAATCTGCCGAGTTGACGGCAGAGGCGACTGGAATCCTCAAGGAATGGAATCAGGTCATCGAGGCGGGCTCTCCAACCCAGGTCCTCGACGTGGACTCTCCGAGTCTGACGACAAATCAGGGAGGAGAGATTAACCGTGGCGAGAGGCAGGAGGGATTCGAGCCAGGCAAAGGGGTCAGTTTCAAAGTCGAATAATCATGTTAAAAAAACACGTCGCCATTCACACAGTCGTCACTTTGTTCGCCGTCGCTGGCGCACTCCGGGGGGAAGACCAGCCAGGAAAAGCCCCTGCTGCGATCCCCACGGAGGCCCCGAAGAAAGACACGGAGACCGCCAAGATCATCCGCATTTACGAGTCGTCAAAGCCCAAGCCCATTGGGGCCATCCCGGAGGGATGGACGCTCGCTGTCATCGGCGAGCGCAAAATCGAGCACCCTCCGGTGCAGCTTCCCAACGGGAAGGTCACGACGCTGAGCTCCCTCGCCTATGTGCTCGTGCCAGATAAGGGCCGCGAGTTGATCGGGGATCCGTTCTTCATTCCCGCAAGCGGGAGCGCGCAGACCCGCACGATCGGAGCCTCTTTGACAACATTCATCGAAGGGCAGACCAAGCTGCAACGCAATCTCACGGAGATCGCGGAGAACCTTCGCGCTCAACTCAAAGAACTGGAGCCCAAAGCGCAGACTGCCAAAGCAGTGGCAGTCAACAAAGGGCAGGCTGTCAAAGGGCAGTCCTCCAAAGCTGTGCCAGCCAACAAATGGCAGGAAACCCCACAATCCAGATGAGAAAATTCCTCAAGCGAACTGATTCTACTGTTGCGATGGCGGTAGGCGCTTTGCTGCTCCTGCTGTTCCTCTCCGTTCTGCTGCTCCTCGCTTTCCGGTCGAGCCGGCCCCGGATTGTCGGCCAGGCTTCCCAGTCAGTTGCGGCGTCAGCGCCGAGCAGGCCGGCTTCCCCCCCTTCGGGATTTGTTACCCGCGCAGAGTTCGACGCGGAGAAGGAGGCCCACGAACGGAAGGTCAACGCTCTGCTCGACATCATCGAACTCGAAGTCAGCCGTCAGGACAAGGCCGAGGCCGACATCAAAACCACTCAGGACTCGCAGGGCTTATTCTTCTCCCTCCAGGAGGATATACGCATGCGGCTTGAAATGCTCTCCGGCGGCTACCGCCGGGTTGATGGGACGAACGCGCTTGGTCCCGATGAGAACAGCAGCACCTTCAACGAACTGCCGATGCGGCAGCCATAGCAGCAACCAACCAAATTATGCACACACACACGAAAACCATTGCATTCATCAACGGGAAGGGCGGCACAGGAAAATCCACGACATGCGTGCTCGTGGCGGCCGCTCTCGACACCGTGGGGAGGGCGGTGCAGGTGCTCGACCTCGACACGACCCAACGCACGGCCACAAGCTGGCTGGATTCCTCCGGACTAGGCCACATGGTCGCCAGCGGTCATTTCTCCACCGGGGAAGTGCGTCTGATCGACACTCCTCCTCGCTTGGACTCCACACTTTTCCAGAAGGCGGCCGCAATGGCCTCGATAATCATTCTGGTCACGTCGCCCTCGCCGGCTGATCTCGTTACGACCCAACAGACGATTCTCGCACTCGATCTCATTGCCGAGTCCACGGGAGCGCATCCGACCGTGCGCCTGCTCTACAATAACGTCCAACAGGGCACGTCCCTGAGCCAGGACCTCCCGATCCGTGCTCGGGAGATCGGGGCCGAGCCGCTCGTTCAATTCATCCGCCGCCGCCAGGCGTACCAGCACTCGATCATCATGGGCTGGAAGAAGCTCCCCGCTGTAGCCCGCGAGGAAGTTCTGGCTGTCGCATTGGAGATCGCAACCCTCCCGGAAAAAACACTTGCCCGCAGAAAGCCATGATGCCATTATGCTATTATACATCACTTCACTATGAGTAAAAAGAGTCCCACAATCAGCTCGCTCCTATCCGCTCACCTCACGTCGGACAAAGCCCGCACGGCGGTCAGTGTGCCGGCACCACGTCGGACCGTTGCAGTCAAGGCTGACGGCGGCAAGAAGTCTCCAGAGAAGCGCTCGGGTTCCGGTGCCACCGGAGGCAGCGAAAAGCTGAACCTCTCGGTCTATCCAAGAGACCGGGAGCAGATCATCAAGATCAAGGCGTTCCTGCTGAAAAACGGCGTGGAAGCAAATGCGAGCGAGGTTGTGCGCATTGCGCTCCGAAGCGCGGTGTGCTCGCCGGACATGCTCGCCAGTCACAAGGAAATCCAATGCGAAGACGGAAGACGGCGCATCCAGATCCGCATCAAGAAAAATTAAGAATATGAACAGACTCGTTATCGCAGCTTCCGACAAGGGAGGAGTGGGCAAGAGCTTCACGATGGTCAACCTCGTGCAGTGGTACAAAGACACGAAGCGCAAGTTCCGCTGCTTCGATCCCGACCATACCAACTCGACGCTCACCCGTTACCACTCTGAATCTGTGTTCGTGGACATCCGCAAACCGCAGAGCATGGACCAGATTGTCGAGGCCGTCTTCCGTGACGGTTTCCCGCTCGTTGCCGTGGACGGCATCGGGGGACAGAAGGGCGTCTTCCTGAACTGGATCGCCGACGTGGACCTCTTCTCCATCGTTGCCGACTCCGGCCTTGCCCTGACCTTCGTGGTCATCGTGGACGAGGACAAGGATACCGTTGCTCAGACCAAAGAGACGATCGAAACGATCGGGGACAAGGTGGATTGGTTCGTTGTGAAGAACCACAAAACCGTTGGTCATACCGATATGTGGGACAACTCGAAGATCCGTGAGGCGGCCATGAAGCTGGGCGCGCGGGAGATCGTCTTGCCCAAACTCACCGAACACCTCATTTCCCTGCTGCAAACCAACAGCCTGCCAGTCTCGGAAGCCTCGCGGTCGAAAAAGATCGGCTCCATCATGGATCGCTCCAGGTGCCACCAATACGCGAGCAAGCTCGCAGCGAGCTTCGATACCCACGCGGACATTCTTACCGATACGCCCGATGCCTAACTCCTCTGCCACTCCTCCTCCGGGGCTCTATCCAAGAGCAGAAAGCGCCGGACGCAAATGGAGCTCATTCGCTTCCTCTGTTGTGACGGACGCTCACCAGCGCCTTGCCAGCGAAGGTGTTGAGCTAACCGACTACGAGATGATCTCCTGGGCGGCCATCTACTTCCGCCTCAAGGTTGACGAGGCCGGCCGCGCCGGTTTCTTCAACGTCCTCCGAGCCCTTGCCGTGAGCGAGGCCGCCTGCGAACTCGAATTCCTTCCGTCTCTCGATGAGCCCGGAGAGGGGGAGCCGGGAGACGAGCTCCAAGGCTGATCCCGTCCTCTGACCCAAATCCGCACGTAACATGACTCCGAACACATTTCGATTTATGAGCGAAGAGGAAAATGCGATAAACGAGGTCTCCCAGAAACAGGTGGACTTTACGGCTCTCGTAAACGGCTACCGCGATACGGCCTTGGTCGAGATTCGCAACGAGGAAAAAGACAATGAGCAAAAGTAAGAATGAACTGAATCTGTCGGAAGCCGAAAAGGAGGGAGAGGCATGTCTTCGCTCGATACTCAACCATGCGATTGAGGAGAACGCGGAAAGCGTCAATATGCGTCTGACCTGTGAGGGGGAGTTTACAGGTGATCCAACTGAGAAGGCTGCCGCTGGGGAAGGAGTGTTTTGCTACAGACTGCGGACTTTTGGCGAAACGTCTGAGGAGTTTCAACAGAAAGCAGAGGAGTTTCCGCGTTGCGTTCGGCTGCTTTCTGCAATCTCCGGGGGCTCCTCCTCGTTTGTTCTGCGCGACAACACTGGATCACGTATTGACTGCCGCTGGGAGAGAGCAAGGACAGCGAGCGGGGAGATGGTTGTTATTCGGCTTCTTTATCGGCAGGTTGCCTCAGACCTCCAATCATTGGCGTTTGATGAAGAGACGCTGAAAGCCATTGACCGTGCGCTTGCGGCTCCAGATGGGCTCATCGTCATCGCAGGCCCAACAGGATCAGGAAAAAGCACAACGATGGGCGACATGATTGCTGCACAGCACTCTGTTTCCCGCCTCAACATTGAGGAGGCGAAGACTATCGTCGGCCAGAACATTGCCAAACTACTTAGTGTTGATGCTGACGTGCTTTTTGGCGAGATACGTGACCGTCCCTCCGCCGAGCTGGCCGTTGAAGCAGCGAATGTCGGGTATCAGGTGGTCACGACCATTATCGGAATGTCGGCTATCGACATCCCGGCACGCCTTATGATGCTTGGAATTGAGAGGTTGGCGGTCGCCTACTCTTTGCGGCTGCTCTGCTCCCAGAGGCTTGTTAGGCTTTTGTGCCAAGAATGCGCGACGACGAGATATCTCACCGGGGAGGATATTGAACTGTTGTTCGATTCCTCATTGAACGCTTCTGCCTTCGCGTCGGCACGAGAATGCGGGGCTGAAATCGGCGCGCCAATCAAGAAGAGACATCCAGAGGGATGTGTCAAGTGCAAGGGGCGTGGGTATTCGGGCCGTAAGGCCGTCATTGAAGTGTTGCCAGTTGATTGCCAAGTGAGACGGTGCATTTCCGAAGGCCGCGATCTTGGCGAGTTGATGAGAGAAATGCAGACATTCAAGAGTCTCCAAGAGAAGGGTCGCCAGATGCTCCTCAGAGGGGAGACGGACATTGAATCCTTACGGATGGTTATCGACTTTACGAGGTGAAAGATGAATAGAACCCACAGACGACCATGAACCCACAAAGCGATACAATGGATATGGAACCTACCGAAACACTCACCAACGGCCGTCCTTTGGCGCGATTGTAAAGCCCAAGGATGTCAGGATCAAAACTCCTTTTCGTGTCCATGGCCTCCAGCATTCCTTCCACGCAAAGATTCACGAAATTATTCGGGTTCTGCTGCAATGTCGCGGCTTTCTCGAACACTCGATCGGTCAAGGCGCTGTGAAGAACGAGAGTTATTCGCTTCGGAGCAATTCTCTTTGAGTGAAGAGATGGCTTGCGGGCGGTTGGCATCATGACCAAACTCTATTCCGAGCGCTGAGGCGGGCCAATATAAAATGGCGAAGCGACCAAGCCCTACGCGGGACTGATCGATGCGCCGCGTCCATTCAATGGATGAGCACTTGCTTCTCGTAAGTCGCAAGGAGGAGTTGGATCGAGCGGTTTCTGTACCGAATCGGCCGTCTATCCAGAAACCAGATATGGCGATCCTTGACCCCTTCCCGGCGAATGAGGCGGCCGAATCCCTGCTTGAGCAGGAGAGCGGTTTCAAGAATGTCCGCATCCGGCATGTAAGACTCCCGATGAATGGCGGGGGGGCTGGTGTTGCTCTTGTATGGCAGGCGGGCAACCACGAGATCCGTGAGCAGAGTGTCTTCCAGCGGGCCGGCGGCATCATGGTCCTTCAGGTCGAGTCCCGTCCATGCGCCGCCAACGGCGAGGAGCACGGGCCGCGTTCCCTCCTTATGCCGAGCGCGGAACTGTTCGATGGCTAGTTGAAGGGGACGCCCTTTATGCTGGCACACCAGGCGGTCGCCGAGCGCCAGGGTCAGCATGGAGCTGATCTCCCGCACGTCGAGGAAAGAGCGCAGGAGGACCAGCGTTCCACCGACTGCCTGCGCACATACGGTTGCCTGTAGAAAACCCGCGATGGTCGTATGCCAAACCGGCAAGAGGTCATCGTAGGCCGCGTCGTCTGCCGATGGGTAGCGGAAGGCGGGGGCCAGCTCCGGGGAAAGGAGATGAAGGGTGGGGATGGAAGTGATCCACGGCGCAACTACGGGATCGCACTGGTAAAAACGCTCCTGTGGCAGCGCCAGCTTCATCCGCATGAATCTCGCCGACCACCCTCCTCTTGTCGGAAGATATAGCGTTGCGCTCAGCAGGGCTGCGGAGACGCACATTCCCCACAGTGCCGCAAGTTGCAGGCCAATGGAGGCGGGGCCAATGGAGACGGTTGGGTATTTCAGAACGGGGGAGAACCTGACCCAGACAGACTCTTTTCGCGAGACGAGGCGATTCAATGCTTCCGCGTTCTCGCGCAGCTCCGCAACGAGCTTTTCGGACAGGCCGCCTTTCTTTGCGAGTCTCGTGATTTGCTTCGCGAGACCTTCCGCCCGCAGAAGGCAAGCCTCCCATGCGGGAGGAAGGTCCCGGCCGAACATCAAGGATGCGTCTTCGCCGCCGCAGGCGGAAGCGATCGCGATCATCAGACGGGTGATCTGATCTGCAATATCGCCAGATTTCGGAAGGCCCTTCACGAGCACGCGCAAGCGGCTGAGTGCAAGGTCCGAGCTGAGCGCGCTGGCCATCGTTGCTTCGAGCGAGTGAGCTTCGTCCACAAGTAGCAGCTCGCACTCGGGCAGAATCGGATTCTGTTTGCGGAACACGCTCAATGCGCCCTGGCAGAGAAAGGCGTGGGACATGAAGACGACCGGAGACTCAAATGCCTGTTCCCGAAGGGATGCGTAGATCCCCGCCGCGCTTCCCTCGCATGCGTCATCCAGTAGAAAATCTTCCACTGGAAATGCAGGGGCCGCCGCGCGCAAATCGTCGGCGAGCCAGCGCAGGGCTGGATTGCCGAGACGTTTTCCGGACGGCAGGCAGCCGCCGGCTGCTTGCAATCGCGCCCACTCCTGGGCCTGGTTCCAAGCCTCCTCCATGTCCGGCTCCGGGGCTTCCACGGACAGGGCTTGGATCAGGGAGGAGTCATCAACAAACTGACGCCTCCCAAGAATAACAACGGGAGCGATGCGCTCGCGGTCTTCCTGCTGCACCTTCCCCCACTCGCTCACGAGATGCTCAAGGTTGCCAATCGTCGGCGCTGCTACAAGGACCGTGTCTGCGCCGTCCCGGATGGCATCCAATGCCGCTTGGGCGATGATGCGGCTCTTCCCGATCCCCGTGGATCCCTCGATTAACCCAAGCATCTTGTTTTTGCGGCAGTGGGTGATCGCCTCCGCCAGACGGATCCGCAGCTTGCTCGTCGTGCTGGGCTTTGCTGCCGGGGCGGAGCGTGAGCTTTCCACCGCGCCCCAGATTAGAGCCTCAGCGTATGCGCCAATTTGCACTCCCTTCCTCGCCGCGAGCGCGGATAGAGGAGAGGAAAGCGAGGTTGGTAGAGAGAGCGGCAAACGCTTCCGCCCCGCGACGGGCTGTTCCCAAAGAGGGGCCGCATTTTTGGCAATGGCCTCCGCCAAAATCTTCCGGGCCTCCGTGGCCGTCTCAACATGAGCCGGCACATAAATTGTTACATTCATGTATTGACCTATGAACTAAACCTGATTTGATTCAATGAAAATATGTACGTCCACCAGAAGTTTTTCCTGCCGCCAGAGACATCCTCTCCATGCAAGAACAGGGAGGATGCCCGCAAGTTAATGGCCGAGACGCTTGACCCTCTGCCGGAGGTGGCAAAGGAGCTGCTCTGGCAGGGCGATGGGCAGGCCCGCAGTGGAGCAAACCCGTATATTCTCTACGGCAGCGACATGGGGAGGACGATCAATGTGATTGCTCTGGGCGAACCGCGTTGCATGTGGTGGTGCGAAAACAGTCATCTTGTCGAGAAGGCTCTGCGGCAACGGTTCAACACCGGACTCATCGAGCAATTCCGCAAGATTGGCGCGGTTGACATGCAGGAGAGCAGCCAGCCAATCGAATATGTCGTGAGCCGGCATGTGTACTCCAAAAACTCGAACAACACCGATCTCATTGCGGCCAGCAAAGCGAAGCAATCCTGCGGATTGCTCGACAAGGCCGTGGAGGCAAGTCTTCTGCGGAGCCTGGATGTGTCGTGCAGACTGGTCCTTTCCGAGTTGCCAGAGGACTTCCTCCTCATGCGCGTGTCGGCCAAACCGCTCTCCCCCGTGCCGGCCAAAGCCGGCCGGATTTTTATGTCGGCGGCAACGCGCTTTGTCATCAATAAGCGTTTGGTTGGGCCGTGGTTTGTAGGGCATCTGCGCGGTCGCGGCTATGGTCAGATCGTTCCGACCGGGAGGGCTATGTTGTGAGATCCTCCTCCCGCATCGCGTGCGAATCGCTTGGCCTCAACGCGGTGGGCGTCCCAAGCGAGAGCGAGCAGACAACGTGCTGCCTGTGCGCCTCGCGTATCCTCGCAGGGGATTTGTGCGCCCCTTTCTCCGCAGGACCAGGCTTCATGGATGACGCTTCCCTGGCGGGCCGGGAGTCTTCGGATGAGCGGATCGCATGCGGTTACTGCATTCCTTTCCTCGGCAAGACCATTTTGAGCAACACCCAGAGGTGTGTCTTTTCTGCCACCGGTACGTTTCCGGCATCCAAGCTCATTCACAAAAAATGGCTCCTCCTGCATCCCCCGGAGGGAGAGTCGGTATGGGTCCACAACGATACAAAAATGGGGCATGTCGTGTGGAAGGCTCCCGTGACCCGATCGCCTGATTTCATTCTCGTGCAATTTGGGAATCGCTGCCTCTCCATCCGCCGCCGGGTTGTGCTCGATGCACTCGCAATCTGCGGAAAATTCCAGCTCTCCTTCCCGACAGAAGGGAAGAAGAAACCTCCTCGCTCCCCGTTCTTCAACATAACGGATCTTGGTTTGTCAGACCTCGGATCCGGGAGTCTGCGACTTGACGCGCACGCGCATCTTTCCGGCGCAGAGCTTGCCCACCTCTCGGGCTTGTCGCTCGGGGAGATGTGGGCGCTTGAAATCCTTTTGGCCACGCCCGAAGCCGAGGAGCCTCCGCTTGTCTCAATTTCAGAAAAACTAACAAAAAAATAAAACTATGACCGAAACAAAGCACATCCACGGGTTGCTGTCCTTGACAGCTCCCCTTCACGTCGCCGCTCCCGGCGATTACCACGTCACATTGGATGAGGAACGGGGAGTGTCAGCGCCAAAGGTAGGACGAGCGCCGCAAGATAAATCCAACTATGGTTGCACCGCCCTCCAGACCATGCGAGTGGCCGTGAGCGAGGACGAGAGGCAGGCGCGCGCAGAGAACCCCGCAGCAGCTCGCAAGAGCAACGTGGAGGAGCTCCCATTCATTTCCGCGAACTCGATCCGTGGTCGCCTTCGCCGCGCGGCATGCGATGTCGTCTTCGAGGCGCTCACTGCTCGCGGGGAGAAGCTCTCCCTCGGAGCATACCACGGGATGATGTGCGGAGCCGTCACGGGAAGGCCGTCCAAAAGGCTCACCTTCGACTACATCCAAGCGGCCCGGAAGCATCCGTTCCTCGGAGTATTCGGCGGCGGTCCAGGACTCGTCCCGTCATCCGCAAGAATTCACATTGCTTGGCCTATTGTCGCCGCAACTGTGGATGGAGGATTTATCCCCGCGAAATTTGCTGACGGCGCGACAGTCGGCGACTACGGGAACACGTTCCGCTTGAGACAGGTGCTCTTCCAAAAACGCATTGACGATGCCATTGTTTTTCGCGGGGTCGATTCCGTCGAGCTGATCGTCAAAGACTACGCCAAGGAACTCGTCGAGTGGGCGAAGGTTGTTGCGCCCGTCAAAGACGAAGCCGGCAAGGTGAGCCGACCCAAGGACAAGTTGGAAAATTTCGTTTCCTTCGAGATCGTTGTGCCGGGAACGAAATTCTACCTGCCCTTGGAGTTGGACATCGAGCATGTCGGACTCGCGGGCTACGGATTGTTCCTGCAAGCCCTCAGCCTGTTCGTCAAAAAACACGGCCGCTTCCTTGGCGGGATGGCCCGGCATGGATTCGGAGCCTATTCGGCCAAGTGGACAGATGATGGAGGCGGGCGGGTTCTCACCGATCTTGGTGAGCCCAACTCAGAAAACGAGTCCGTTGCCGAAGCTCTCGCCGCTTGGGAGGAGGCGAAAGGGGCGATCAGCGCGGCCGAGATCGAAACCCTCTACGCCCTTGAGAAAACCGATGAAGCCATTCCGGATTGATTGGACGCTCAGCATGCCGATGGTGATGCCGGAGCATCCCATCCACCTGGATGCAATTCTCGCGGCGGTGCGCGTGGAGCGTGCCGCAGGCGAGGCGGATCCGCTGGCAGCCCAACATGACCTCCCGTTGGAGAAGGAGGTTTGCGGGGAATCTTGGGTCTGGAAGGCGAGCGCAATTCAAAGCACTCCCGCTCTTCCTCTCCAGATGTGCATGATGACGCGGCGCACCGATGCTGTTCGCCTGGCGTTCGACCGCGAGACCATTGTTCAGACTCGGCTGTCCATCGCAAACGAGGGGACTGGATTGCTCAAAAACTACGACTTGCGATTCGCCGTCCAGTGGCACAAGAGCCTGAGTGCATGGGGAGTTGGGGATATTGACCAGGTGCGGGATCTCCTCGCCTCCGTGCGGTATCTCGGAAAAATGCGTCGCAATGGCTGGGGGCAAATCAAAGAGTGCCGGGTTGAGGCCGATGATCTCGCAATGTCGCATTGGTCCCGCCGGACGCTTCCTGAGTCCATGGCGGGGCTTGCCAGTTCGCAGCACGCGCCAACAGTGGCTGTATGCTCTCCGCCGTATTGGAACCGCGCCCAGGCGGAACCTGCGTTCCGTTGGTGCGGCATGTAGAGAACAAAACCGCGCGCCAACCAGCGCGAGCGGTCTTGTGTCACATGCCATCCTCGGAGGCGCTCGCGCTCTTTGACATTCAGACGTTTACAGTCAGCTCAGGTGCGGAAACGCTCCCTGAGCCCGTTCGATTTCGCCACATTTTCCCGGCCCACTCGCAAACGACCCCTGCAAAGGTCTTCTGTGCTTGATCTCCGGGGATGACTATTGCATGGCCTGCCAGCGATGGCAGGCGTTGAAAGAACGATGCGTCATGCAGGGACATCGGCTCGAACCCGAATTGCATGGCCTGCCAGCGATGGCAGGCGTTGAAAGAGTTGAGCGAGGGGAGGTTGAGCGGAGCGAGGAGGCATTGCATGGCCTGCCAGCGATGGCAGGCGTTGAAAGTCCGCGGAGGCCCTTCCGGGTGGTCGCGTGAAGCTGATTGCATGGCCTGCCAGCGATGGCAGGCGTTGAAAGAATTGGGATTCCGCGCACGGTCGAAATCTGCTGTTTGATTGCATGGCCTGCCAGCGATGGCAGGCGTTGAAAGGCCATCCGCCGCCGTGGAGTACGAAATGTCATCGCCTCTTGCATGGCCTGCCAGCGATGGCAGGCGTTGAAAGGACGATATGTGGCACGACCACATGGTCAATGTGCTATTGCATGGCCTGCCAGCGATGGCAGGCGTTGAAAGATCTCGGCGTAAGAGGGAAGCTTTTTGGGGGTCGGCGCATTGCATGGCCTGCCAGCGATGGCAGGCGTTGAAAGTGCAAACGCGGCAGCGTTTCCCGTCCGGCTTGCCGGATTGCATGGCCTGCCAGCGATGGCAGGCGTTGAAAGAGGTCGCAGGACCCCAGGTACTCCGCGACTTGCACCTATTGCATGGCCTGCCAGTGATGGCAGGCATTGAAAGAGGATCCAACTCGCGGACATCAGTAAGAAAAAGGCTATTGCATAGCCTGCCAGCGATGGCAGGCGTTGAAAGAGCGCGCGAGTCCGCTCTTTGCGGGCTTTCCTTTATTGAATGGCCTGCCAGCGATGGCAGGCGTTAAAAGAAGCGATAGCGGCTTCCGCGAAGCTGGACTTACGCAATTGCATGGCCTGCCAGTGGTGGCAGGCGCTAAAAAAGCGACGAGAAAAAGCATTGCCTTTTCATTGTCCGCCAGTTCGCATAACAATACTTCCTCCCATTCCCACACATGGCAAAAAATTCAGGATCACAGAAACAGCAAGCGCTCAGAGCGCGTCTCAACGGGGTTCTCGACGAGTGTCGCAGGATGCAGCAGCAATTCGACAAATGGGAGGGCATTCGCCACCTCGATCCGGAGGCGAGGGTCGGAGATGGCGCGGTGCAGCAACAAGTCGCCGAGCTGCGCTGTGAGCAGATCAGTGTCCCCTTGGAGCGTGCCAAAGGAGATATCGTCATCCTGGAGCAGGCAATCGCCGCCGCTGAGGATTAGAGCAAAACGTGTAGAAATACGCGCAAAGAAGAAAAAGACGGTAATAACGGGTAATAACAGGGGGGTGCAGGTTGGCGTGATTCCCGTCATCCTACCCGGCCCGCCCATCCCATGCGGGATGAAGCGGCACTCTGGATCTTGAAATCCCACACGGAAGAGAAGCGTCGTGCTGCCGTGCCATCAGGAAAAACAGGTAATAACGAGAAGAAATGAGAGAAACATAAGAAAACATGTGGACATGAAGAAGAATGAGTAATATCAAGTAGGAACAGATATTTCTTATGGCAATGACACTCTTCCAACCTGACCTCATCGAAAGAATGATGACGGCCGCCAACGAGGCGGCTCAAAAGCGCTCTGCGAGCATGGCCGAGATTCTGGAGCCCTACAGGGAGGCAATCCAGAAGTGTCTCTCCTCGGGGATCTCGGTTCAGCAGATCCAGAAGATGATGCAGGAAGCAGGGGTCGCAGAGGGTCGCAGTGTCGGAGCCTGGCAGAAGTATATCCGCCAAGGGGGCTACATCCAATCGAGGGGAAAATTCAAAGGGCTGACGCGCGAGGAGATCATCAAGAAGGCCACGCCGAAGAGCGGAGAATCCTTGCGGGTGCCGGCTCCCATCGGCGATCAGAAGAAAGCTGGCGCTCTTGCCGCACTGGAGGCCCGCCGGACACTGCCAGTTTCAAGCGCGCAAAGGGAGCCGGAGCTGAAACCATTTGTCGCAGGGGAAGACTTGTAAGCACGAATTGATCCAATGAAACAACCGTCTGATCCGCCCCTCTACATGAATCCCTCCGCCATGAAAGACGGAGTTGTCCCCCCGCTGCCCTCTCTTCCGAAGCCCGACCCTCTGGCGCAAGCAGCCGGAGTAGCGGGTCGTGTTCCTCCGCCCAGAGTGACTGATGGACCACGCCCAGCAGCCTCGCGCATGACTGGTGCCGCCGTGCCGAGTCGGCGGCCGCCGGGAGCGGACACTCCTCCCCCGAGCGTTCTGACGATCGTGAAGGAGAAGCTGCGGGTTCAGTTCGGCATCCGGGAGGATGATCCAATTTTCGCCATGATCGAGATCCTCGCGAAATTTGAGAAAGGACTGTGGGAGATCAGCGGGAATATCAATGCCAGCATCCAGCAGGATCTCAGCAAGCTCATGGAGGCGCAGCGGGACATGAAGGGGGTGCTTGTGGACGCCAGGGACACCAAGGACAGCATGGAGCAGCTCACTGCCAGCCTGGTTGAGACTGGCCCCCGCATTCAGATGATGGAGGATATGATCGGGAAGCTCCAGGTGCTCAGCGAGCAGATCACGCAGACCGGTCACATGGACCGTCTTATCCGCATTCTCTCGCCAGCCATCTCCGCCCTTGCCGGGGTCGCTGTCGGGTTTATCGTCGCGTTCGTGACGGCTTTCCTTCTTCTGAAACGATGATGCGCTGGCTTCTGAGCGCCTTCCGAAACACATTGACAGACATTGATATTACGCTACAATAGCGCAATAGTTCAAAGCCCCCGCAAAAAAATCCCGAAATCACAAAAGCGAAAATGAACGCACACAACCTCGACCAATCCATCAGAATCAACCTCCAGGAAGCCGACCCGGCTACCTATGCGGAACTTGAGGCAACCGGGAAGCTGGAGGCGCACGTTGCCTCCCGAGTCGCCGAGTTCAACCGCATCTCCACCCAGTTGGAAGCGGAGCGTCCGGGAGAAGACGTTGACTTGCTGGAAGAAGTCGCCCTCAAGGAGTTCGTTCTGCTTCCAACCCCAGCCAAGTGAGGCGGCCCTCTTTCCAAGAGGCATGAAGAAACTAAAGGTGTGGAACGGCCGGCCATACGAAGTGCTGCCGACGAGCCAGTGGAAGGGCTCTCATATTTATGTCGCGGCATATTCGGTCGAGGATGTGCGGCGGCTGTGCGGAGAGCTCGGCTTATCGATTCCGAGCAGGAATGAGATTAACGAGTATTGGAGTAAGGGCTGCTGGGGTAACGCGATGGAGGGCGTCGTCGCTGAGCGCGGGGTGTGGGTCGGTGACGAATACGGACGTGCCACACCGAAGCGCGTGACGCCTAACGCAGAAGCGAGCCTCCCCCCTCCCGAAAAAGCACCTCAACCCGAATCGCCGTTGGGTTCACCATGTCTATAGCATCCCCATCCAATACGCGCCGCGCTGGTCTGACAACCGACTCGTGGATCACGCCGCGCTGGATACTCGATCGCGTCGGGCCATTCGATCTGGATCCGTGCGCCTGTGATCCGCAGCCATGGCCCACCGCCGCAACGATGATCGCCGAACGCGAAAACGGGTTGTTAAAACTGTGGAACGGCTTCGTGTGGTGCAACCCGCCGTATGGTAGATCCCTGGGCGTATGGCTCGATCGCATGGCGCTGCACAATAACGGCATCGCGCTGGTATTCGCGCGCACAGACACGCAGGCATTCCACCGGCATGTTTGGCCTTTCGCGTCTCTTGTGCTATTTCTGGAGGGGCGCTTGACCTTCCATCGTCCGAGCGGAGAACCCGCGCCAGAGGGACACAACAGCGGAGGCCCATCGTGCCTGATCGCTTACGGATCCGCCGCAGCGACACGTTTGCAACAATGCCACGACCTCGGAGCGATCGTCGCGCCTGTCCTGCTGAACAGACATCATGAAAACTGAAAATACCGGAAGGGGCGCAGTTCCTCCTCCATCGTCGGAGAATCTGACCGAAGCCGAGCTGGTCGCGGCAATCTATAAAACGCAGGACGGCAAATCATATTTCGAGGGGACGTTCGGGCTGGCGGGGGTCTCCGGGAAAGTCATCACGCCACAATAGCATAATAGCATTATATTCTTGACGTGCCGGAGAGGGCCTGCAATTCTCCATGTGTCATGCAAACGACTCTCGCTCCGGCATTGCCCGCCAACCTCACTGAATCTCCGTCACATCATTCCCTCCGCAGCCCGGAGGGCCGGATCATGGTCGATCTGGAAACGCTCGGGCAGACACCAGGCTCCCTCCTCTTTGCGATCGGAGCTGTCCGGTTCGATGGACCTGGCTGCACGGACGATCCGCAGGAATGGGATTTCTTCTACCGGAGGATTGATCCGAGATCATGTGAGCGTCTGGGCCTCAAGGCGGACATAGACACAGTTCTTTGGTGGTTGAAGCAGGGGGATGCAGCGCGGGCGGAAGTCTGCCGTCCCGGCGATCCATTGGAAGATGTTCTGCGGGATTACGCTGCATGGCTGGGCGACACGAATGAGGTAGAAATATGGGGAAACGGGCCTTCCTTCGATTCCTCTCTCCTCGCCGCAGCCTACCGGGCGGCAGGACTCCCCGTTCCGTGGAAGTTTTGGAGCGAGAGGTGTTATCGGACAACGAAGAGTCTCTTCCCTCACATCAAGGCGGAGGAGGGGAAGACGGCGCACAAGGCGATCAACGACGCCATGGCGCAGGCCATTCACGCGAGGCGTATTCTTGCGGCAGTCGCAGCCCTCCAATCCGAAAGCAGGCACCATGCGTAGATCACCCAAGTACAGCTTTGCTCCCGTCCTGCTGGCGATGGCTCTCCTGCCAGCCGCAGCCCTCTGGACGAACATGCGGGAGTATCCCCGGCCGGCACCGAGAGCGACCGCGTTCCATTCCCTGACCCTCCCCCCAAAGGAATTCCCCAAGACCACGGAGCTCTTCAACAAGGGATACTCCGTTGGGTATGACGAGAGCCTCAAGGATCCGATCTGGGTCCGATATACGCTGGATTGGAGCCGGAGGAATTTCACCCCACCTTCGAGGCCGAAGATTCCCTTCGCGGTAGATTCCCGGACGCGAGCGCGGGTGCGAACGGAGGATTTCACCCGCAGTGGGTTCACGCGCGGCCACATGGCTCCCTCCTACGCCATCGGGGCATTCTGCGGCGCTGACGCCCAAGCGGAGACGTTCCGTATGAGCAACATCCTGCCGCAGACGGCAGCATGCAACGAGGGAGTCTGGAACTCCATCGAGCGCATGGAGGCGGACGACTTTGCAAAACGATTCGGAAAGATCGAAATTATTTGCGGGCCGATTTTCAGTGACCCTCCCCAAAGGCTTCCTGCGGGCATTGCGGTCCCGACAGCCTTCTTCAAGGTGATCAGGCGTCCTGACGGACAGACGATCGCCTTTGTTGTCCCGCAGGAACCGGGATCCGGCCGACCGGAGAAATTCCTGGCGAGCCCTGCGGAAATCGAATTGGCCACCGGCGTCCAACTCGGGGTGCCAGAAGTGGAGAGGCAGAGAAGGCGCGCGAAAATTTGGTAACGGGATCCGAATCGAAAGAAATCAAGCGATGAAAAAGACCAGTCACACAGACCGGGTAACAATCCAATACTTCCAGCTTCTCCGAGAATTCGACAGGCTGAGAGTGGGAGACATGGTGACAGGCGTGTTCGATGGGGAATGCTACCGGCTCGGATGTGCGAGCGGCAACGGTTGCGCCTATTTCACGCCAGAGGAAATGTCGGAACAGGCGCTCGAAGTTGACGAAGCCGCTTTCCAGAAATACGTCGATGGGCTTTACGAAGACCAGAGTCTCGCCTTCGGCGGTGAAGTCCGCGCGTCCGTATCCGGACTCCTTGGCGGGGAGGGAGCTCCTTCCGAAACGGCGCTGGCCGCAACCAACAAATTTGGTCTGTTTCGCAATTCCGCTCTCGTTCTCGCCAAGCGAGCCGATGACATCCGCAGTCTGGTGCAGCACAATTCCCGCGTGATTCAACAGCACGCGAGCGCCATCAAGGAACGGCTCGCCATTGAGAAGGAAAAGATGGAGATGCAGATGTCTGGAGTCATGGCGCAACTGGAGACGTTGCAGCATGCGCTTCACATGGCCAATCTATATCTCGGCTCCGGCGAGATTGTGATTCCTATTCGCGAGGGGCCGCGCGCCTCGGCCGCCGAGCCGATTTCCATCCGTCAACGCATCCTCTTCATGGATGAAGAGTGCGCCATGCTTGATGAGGCGGGAGTTGATGCCTACAAGATCGGACAGTTCGATGAATACATCCAGATGCCTGCTCTCCTCAATCTGGTGCTTCCTGAACAAAAGGGGATCGTCGTCTTGAAGGTTTGTCGCAAGGAACGCAAATACGAAGGGATCGATCCGTTTACGCAGATGGCTCTCAACGCGGAGAATGCCAAGACGTACTGGCTTATTCGCAATGGCGAGGCGCTTTGGCGGTTCTGGGCCGACTTCGACGCTCCCGTCAAAATCTTCCCCGATCGCATCCAGGACCTCAGCCCCAACAAGCCAGGCTCCGCCGAGTATTACAAGGAGATGCAGGTCGAGTCGAATGTTGATCGTCTTGCCCATTTGAAGGCGGGGCTTCTGGTTCAAGGAATCATAGACCGCACTATGGTTTTTGCGCCCTTCCCAGCCGAAGGGCGGCCGGCACTGACCAATCCCGACTCATGGAATGGGAGCGTCGTGTTCATCTACGACAGCGAAGCGGCACTCGGAGAAGGGAGGCCGTCGTTCACTGCTTGGCTGCGCAAGGTCAATGGGCGGCTTCTGCCTGGTCAACGAATTGTAACAAACGGAAACCTTCCAGACAGCGAAGACAGGCCGCGCACCATCCCTGCCGCTGCCTACGGATACAACGAGAAGGCCGTATGGACTGTCGAAAACGACAGGCGAGGACTCTTTTTCAAGTTTCCACGCACGGATCATTCATGGAGAAGGGATTCCGACCGCCGGCGCGGGGCTTACCTGCTGTCAGAAGGCGGCGGTTGCTACATCAACTTCGATGCTGCTCCCATAGAAGAATTCGACTTCTACCTGCGCAGTCGCGAGGCGCGAATTCATTACCGCGATATGGTTCCCGTTCTGCGCCGATGTCGTGAGCTGAAAACTGCCGAAGCGGAAAAGGAAGCGCCATTCCGCGTCCTGCTGCGGTCCATGCTCATTAAAGAATCCGGAGATGAGGCGCGGGTTGATGCGGAACTGGATAAGCTCGTCGCCTGGTGGAAGGGCAAATGCAAAGATTTCCGTCCGCTCGTTGGCTCCGATGAGGACAATCGCAAAGCGTTCCAAGCGATCATGGCTCAATTCCGGCGGAGAAACGATACCTCGCTGGCCCTCTCCGACATTCCGCTGGAATCCCATGAAGGATTGGCGCTGGTCATTCAAAAAGATGAACGCACGGTGGCGGCCTACTTCACCGCGCACCCTGATTACCCTCCCTTTTTTCACGAACAGACGTGGAAGCGGAAGCGTACCGCTTGGGAAAAAGCATCCTCTCGTGACTGGGTGGCGTTGCCCGCAGCGGCTCGCGTTCATCCTCGCCAGCTCTTCATTGAAAAATCGAAGATGAGCGGCCATCTTGTGAAGGATGCGACGTTTGTTCCCAAGCCCGTGGTTGATGCGCTGGCGAACACCCCTCTCGCTGACATCCCCTGGATTCAGCGCCACGCCAAGTATTACAGTGAACAGGGAAGGGTTCCTTTGGCGATCTGCGCGGTCTTTGAATACGGGGAAATGCAAATTATTCTTCTCGCTGGCGAAGCCTCGGGCAGATTCCACTCCCGAGAACTGAAATTCAAATCGGGAGAATGGACGCTTACCGGATGTTGCAGCGGAGGCTTCTGCATCATTAACGACGCTGCCACCTCCGCCGACATGACGGCGGGAATGGAGCTGTCCGACAAATGGCGCAAAATTCATGTTGTTGCCGTTGCGACACCCGCGATCCAACGGGCCTTCCGTGCCAAGCAAGCTGAGATTTCCAGCAATCAAACGAAGCGGCGGGAAAAAGAAAGATTCGTTTCCGACTGCGTGGACGCCCTTCACGCTTTCCTCTTCGACGCATGGCGCACTGAGCAATATCGGCTCTATTTGTCCCAAAGCGGAGATCCAACTCTCTTCGCGGACCATTTGCGGACCATTAAAACTCCAAAGTTCGACACCGACCCATTGCGTGCCGTGCTCGATGAATTGCTCATTCACGCCGACTGGAAAATCACGGATGTTCTGGCTGCAAAGCCTGGCTTCCTCTTCGCGTCTGCGAAGAAACTCAACGGGCTTCGAGCGAAGGATTTCTTCGACAACAGCATTTTCCCAGAAAAGTTGGTCCTGCCGGAAGAATTCGTTCTGTCAGCGAAATCAGAACAGCGCCTCTGAATTGTCAACTGACGGTTGCAAATTACTTGTGAAGCTAGAAGAAATATCATCTTGACAAAACCTATCGTTAGGTATTTGCTTGCTCCAATGAAGGCACCGACCACCGCCAAGAATCTCGCGAGGATACTCCTTGCGGCCGCCCTGACATTCGGGGGCGAACTCTTCCTGCTGGCAGAAGCAGACACATCAAGAACGGATTTGGAGGTTCCGCCTGGCTGGCAACAAATCAAGGCTGCCCCCAAGCCGACTCCCAAGCCAAGTCCAACGCCCAAGGCTACTCCTCTTCCGGTGCAGGCTCCCCCAAAGGTCAAGGCAACGCCCAGGCCAAAGGCAACGCCCAAGGCTACTCCGCCGCAGAATGCCCGCCAATGGCGGCACCTTCCTCTGGTAGTGTCAGAGGCGAAAGACCACCATCACTATTCCCGAACTGCCTACTTCGGGATGACAAAGCCGATGGGGATGCGATTGCGCGAAGGCGATCTTCTCGTCGGGAGTATGCGGGTCATCAGTATCAAGCCACACCTCGGCCCTGACAGGAAACGGTACTGCCGGATCGAATGGCTTCATGCGAGCGGTCAGAAATTCTTCACCTTGGCTCCGATGAAGGTCATGGGAGAAATGTGCGTTGGGGCCACCGAGACAGCGCGGTCATGGTGCCCCTTGAAAGTTGTCGCTCTCGGCAATCCGGCTGGGGTCATCCTGCCGAGCGGCTGTACCGATAGTGAGGGCATGCGGTAGCCACAAAACTCTATGAATCCAAAAATCAAAAAAGGCGACGAGGTGAAAATCAAACCCGAGTGGAGGGATCCAGGTGATGAAGGGCTCCGCTGGCTTGCCATCGAGGACGAGGATGGCGGACGAGTACGCATCGAACCGCAGATAGATGGACTGGCCTTCAAGCCAAATCAGGTTGTGAGCGCCGGCATGCTGGAAGTCGTGACAGTCCCCGCCGTTGGCTTTAGCGGCAGCGAGGCTCTTCGCTTCGCCATCAACTGCCCCGGAGAAAGGGGCGCGGGCCTCCGTCCCTTCACGGACACGGTAACGATCTCGATCGAGAGCAACGATCCCGGTGGCGTTCCGGGGGAGTTTGCGGAATTCATGCGCAATGCCCTCGCAGAGTGGTATGCCGACGCGAGCGTCACAGTGATTGCTCCAGGGGTGGAGTGCAAAATATGAAAAGCTGCAACGCTTCCCATTCCTCCTGGCGCGATCATGAATACATGTGGGTGATCGGCAGCATCGACAGCAATGGAGCCGTCACGGCTGGTCCCAGCAAGGAGGGACGCATGCACCGTAAAGAGGAAATGCGCGGAAAACGGTGGCGCTGGTGCGTGTGGTCGCAAGAGTTCTGTCTGCTTGGCCCGCGCACACTCGACGAACTCAACGATCCGCCAGAACCAATGACGCCAGAGGAGCATTTCGCTGTGTGGGATTGGCTGCGAAAACGCAGCTACACGGACGATCGCAGTATGCCGAACGAACCAGAACAAGACATGCTCCAAATCCACATGGACGAGATGCACGCCGCGCTGTGTGAAGCACATGGAAAGCTCAACCGCGCTATCCTCATTGCCGCTCCTGACCCGATGGTTTCCGTGGAGCGCCTTGCTCGGACATTGCGCCACCCGCAATTACTCGATCCGCCGAGTATCTGCCCCCGATGCGGGAAAAAGGCGTGGGAACGAATCACCCCAGACGATGTGGAGCCACAATATCAGTGTATGTCCTGCCATTGGCCGAACCTAAATGCCAGTAAATCGCTGGCCGGAGCAAACCTTGAAAATCAAAAAGCATGACACCTACTATTGAAAACAAACCGACGCGCCAACGATTCACAGCGCCGATTGTTCGGCCTACGTTCGTGGATACAATCAACTGGCGCAGCCGAGACTCGGACTGGGAAATCTCCCGTGATACCGGGCTGACAAAAGCAGAAGTGGAACTGGGGCGGAAATGGCACGTCTATGAAACCTCGCGCGGCGTGTATCCGATGAGCTTCGAGGAATACTACGCGCTGCCATCGGAGTCGGTCGGCGAAAAGAACAGATACTCGTGGTCGTGGATGTGTGGCTGTGGCCGCTACCATGTCGTCTATGACCCAATCGGCGAGGGCGACATCCTGCATTGCCCTCGTTCTAAACGGAGATACCGCTGTGAATAGGCCGACCGACAAGATGAACGACTCCAATGAGTGCCGAAAATAAAACAAGCGTGGAAACGGTAAGCGACATTGCGCATCAGCGATTGGTCCGGCCATGTCGCTGCGAGTACCAAACGAAAAGCGATTGGGGCTATATCCTCTTCGAGTGGGTCGGCGCTCCGAAATACTGGCGGAAGGCTCTGCGGAATCGGTCGCAGCTCGAAACTGTTGCGACGGCGGCTAGAAAATACAGACACGTCCTGATTTCATGCGGCGGCTGCGGTGCAGATGTCGTGCGTGAGTACGGGCCAGAACCGCTTCCAGCGGTTCAAATTCTCTGGGCGTTCACAACAAACATATCGAGCCAAAGGTGGCATGCCTACCGAGACGGCCAGGCAATATGTGGGTCTCCGCTCAAGCCAGTGCTGACGGCGGCAACCGTCAGTCAACCTGGGGCACACTGCGCCTGCAAAAAATGCGCTGCGCTTTATCGCTTGTTGTATCCGCCGAAAATCCCGAAATGACCATGGCAGTCCGTCCAACAAGCAAGCAGAGAGCGGCCGCAATTCTCGGGCGATCCAAGAGCCCGAGGAAAGCGGCCTCCTCGGCGGAGAACGGAGCGAAGGGCGGCCGTCCGCAATTGCTGACCGGCGGGCGGAAGGCCCTTGCGCAAGCCATTGAGGACGCCTACGCCTCCTTGGGGGGCGACATGGTTGTCAGGTATTCACACGCGAGGGGATTCCAAGCCGTGGCCGCTGATGCTCCGCCTGGCGCTGACATTCTCTGGCAGAAGCCCGCCGGCTACCTCAGCGGAGGAAAGCGGAGCCTGCGGTGGCGGGAATACCCCGCCATCCTCGCGGCGGTTCGCCCAAGGCAATTACCGTTGTAGCACAACATGCCCGTTGGAGGGCTGTCCTCATGCGTTGCGCCAAACTATATCATTATATCAGTTGTGCGCTTGACAGGCATTTAAGTGATGCTATTGTGACAAATAATCGAATCGATATGGCGCTACTGAAATCAGGCGGGGAAATTGCTCTGGAGCTCGCCAAGCGGATGCGGCGCATTCGTCTGAGCAAAGGATGGAGCCAGGCGGAGGTCGCGGCGCGCGCCGGCGTGCCGCTGCCCACATATCGCGTCTTTGAGCTGCACGGGAAGGGCAGCCTGGAAAGATTTCTGCGTGTGGCGATCGCTCTTCGGCGAGCGCATGAGTTCGATGCCATTTTGGATGTTGCCGAGTCGATCGACGATTTGGAACAGGATCGCCCTGAGCGCAAACGGGGAAGGAGTGTGTCGTTGTGATTCTGGAGGTTTCAATGGGCGGGGAGCGTGTAGGGCGTCTGGCAGACAGCCGGAAGGTGCCGGGCCGGATCCTCTTCGAGTATGATGCCGCGTGGGCTCGAAAAGGCATCGAGCTCTCCCCCTTCCATCTGCCGACTGACATCGAAGGGCATGCGTTCTTCGACTCGCCGGACCGCTTGAATCTTCCTGGGCTCGTGTGGGAAAGCATGCCCGATTCGTGGGGCCACAATCTGCTCTCTCAACGCCTCCGCAACGCTGGGCATGATCCGGAGAATGTCTCCCCGCTTGTGTTCCTTGCCCACATTGGACGCTCAGGAATGGGGGCACTCGAATACCGCCCGGAGTTCGCTGCTCACCATGAAGCGGGCGCTCTTACTTCTCTGGAGCGTATTGACGCGGAGGCCCTGCGGGTGCAGGAGGAATCCGTCTCAGACATTCTTGAACTGCTGGAGACCGGATCCGCCATTGGCGGGGCGAGGCCCAAGGCGGCGCTCTACATCCAGCGCGAAACCGAGGCGGTGTCGCTCACCCCAAAAGAGGGATTCGAGGCATGGATCATCAAGCTCTCAAGCGTGCCGGCCAGCCACAAGGATTCCAAGCAGGCCGGGGCAGCGGAATACGCCTTCGCGCTCATGGCAGAAAAAGCGGGCATTGTGATGCCGGAAACCAAGCTCTTTCACGTCCACTACGCGAAAGGCCCTCGCAGTCTCTTTGGAGTGCGGAGATTCGATCGCACTGTGGCCGGAGGCAAGATCCACATGCAAACGGCCGCAGCCCTCATGCACATCGCCCCGATCCGTGGGGCCGGCAGCTACGAAATGCTCGGGCAGGTCATTACCTCCATCTCTGGCGATCACCGAGAGGTGGCCGAGTTGTTCCGCAGGGGCGTCTTCAATATCATGTCCGGGAACTGCGACGACCATTTGAAGAATTTCTCATTCCTGATGGATGGAAGTTGGGCTCTGGCTCCCGCCTACGACCTCACTGCGAGTCCTGGGCCAGGGGCGAGCGCCGGCCAGCACTGCACCTCGATGAACGGATCGTTCACTCCGACACGCGACGACATGCGGAAGTGCGCAGACACGTTGGGCGTAGATGCGGAGAAGATCATCACCGAGGTTCTGGAGTCCGTCGGAGCATGGAGTGAATTCGCCGATGCGGCCGGGTTGAGCTCTTCACGCGCGGAGAAGGTTGCGGCGGGATTCTTCACGCCAGCTTGTGAGCGATCTGGTCGTCGAGGATTTCGCGCACGGTGATTGGGACACATTGAGACGCCCCCGCCTCCTTTCTTCCTGCTGTAAAAACGCTTCAGAAAACAAATTCCGAATCTTCTTGCAATGCGTGCTAGTTCGCATACAACTGGGGCATGAAAGACCTCTACCATAATCCTGCATGGTTTTGCTCGTCAGTCCTGAACCGCTGGAATGCGGCGAAGAAGAGCCTTCGCTCGCAGGGGCGGAAATACGCCGGTTTGCGGGTCATCACCAGTGAAGGGGAGCATTTCATCTTCCCGAAGGGCGACAAGAACACGCAAATCGCGCTGAAGAACATGAGCCGCCTAGCAACCAAGGACTTCCGAGTGTTTCTCAACATGAACGACGAGGTGGCCGTCCAAGAGACTCGGAGGCTGCCCTTCTATCACCTCGTATGAACAAATGCCCGGAATGCGGCCATGAATGGCCCGACGAACAACGCGCTGCCGGTGGGAAAGCCCGCTGGAAAGGCATCAAGAAGGCCGACCGTTCTTCCGCCGCGCGAGCGGCGGCTGTTGCGCGTTGGAAAACCAAAAAGGCACCGGCTCAAGTAGAACCGAAGAAAACCAAAAAACAATGAGCACACTATTTCAATCTCTGACTGAATCCTCCACCGAGCCAGCAAAGCGCCGCGCGGCTCCACGACCTCGCAGGCAGCGGGCGGGCGAAATAACCATCGATGAGATCCTGGAGGACCCGAGGCAGATTGAGCAGATGCGAAGCTACGTCTCAATGCAGGTTCCGATGGAATGCCACAGCGCATGGAGCGACCTCTCTTGGAAGGCGGCCGCAATGGCAAGCGAAGGTGCGACCATCGCCATCAAAAGGCAGGGGGTTCAGACCCTGCTCTTAATGTCCGGGGTGAAGGCAGAAGTGGAGCAATCGACTAGAACCTGGACATTTGGCGCGGCAGAAGACTCTGCCTCATAAAGCCGCCCGGCAAGACTCAGCGATCCGGCCGGTTGTTTGGAAGCGCCACGGGGCCGAAGCAGATCGTGGAGGGACCCCCATCGGCCAATAACGCGCCTATTCCTCCACCGTGATTTGACTTTTGCGCACATTAAAATCCTCTGCTCTGGGGTTTCGAGCAAGTGGGGCCCGGACTCCGCAAGTCCGGCGACAGTTGCGCGACAAGTCCTGCAATTCCAAGCTGATATCCTCCGCGCTTTTATCTTGACATGCCCTTCTAATATATAATAAGCACACCCCTACGCGGAGCTCCTTCCTTCCCATGAATCCCAAAATCAAATCCACCTGGGGGAGAAATCCTCTTCGAGGGCGGCGTGTCGGCATCAAGGTGGGGAGATTTGCTGAGGAGCCAGCGGGGGAATGCCGCCCCAACCGGAGAGAAAGCGAAATCAATTCTGAACCCATATGAGCAAGCAATTCGATTCCAAGAACCCATCAACCTGGGGGTTATCAGATCCCGACACGTCGGCGGCGCTGGAGCTGGTGGCACGGGTGGAGCATTTTGACCGGGAGGATCCGGCGACGTGGAACCAACCGAAGACGGTGACGAACTGGCAGTTTGACGGATTGGACCGGGAGTTCATTACTGAGGACATGGAGAACTGTTTTGAGCAGGCCCGGCAGGCGCGTGCTGCTTGCGTGGGGGGCAGCAAGGCGAAATATGCGGACCTCATGGAAGCGAACGGGAACCGTCTGCGCGAGGCGCTGGAGGAAGGTCCTGTTGTGAAGCATTCGAGGGCGGAGGCGTTGGCCAAGTGGATCAGTGGTTTCAGCCTGGAGGATCCGGGGACGTGGGGTTTGACGAACGGGGAGTTGGGGAAGGCTCGGGACTTGAGGTGTGATGCGCCGGCCTATGAGGCGATGGGCATGCAAATCCTGGCTGATTGGAAGTCTGGTTTCGAGGAAGAGCGGAAGTCCGGTTTGCGCGCCTTCCTGAGTGACGAGGTTGCATTGTGGAAATACAAGCTGGCGGCCATCGAGTCATTTCAAGGTTTGCTGGCGAGTATTGGGGGGGGGCCGTCTGCTGGTCTGTGCCGTCCATGAGATCCGAGGTAAGAACGATGGGGACCCCGGTAAGAACGGCCAGAACTCCGGTAGTTTCCCGCGTTCTTACCCATTCCCACCGGAAACCACAAAAAAACGTGTGCTCGCACCACACGGCAAAGGTAATAACGGGTAATAACGGAAGAGATCGAGCCATAACAGGTCATAGGAGGAATAAGGCGCGCTTACTGCGCATATCCTGCGAAGTTATGGTAATAATGGCTAGTGATGCAAGTGTGAACGCAGAAAAACAGAGTAAGAACGGGTAATAACGGCGAGAGAAACAGTAAGAACACAGAAAGCCAGAAGAAAACGAGTAATAGAATGGAAAACGGAGAAAAAACAGAAAAACCGGTAACACCGGAAGGGAATGGATCAAAGCCGCATGGAGCCGGCTTGATCGCATTTTCGGCGGCGTCTTGCGAGGCGGTCCGGCAGAAATTCTTTTCTTCTGGCGCTGGCGCAGAGGAGCCCTCTTTTCTCAACGAGTTCCTGCTGGTCTGTTCCCGCCTGGGCATCCATCCGATCGCCACAGGGGGCATTTTCCCGGCTTTTGTCGCGGAAGACAAAGGCCGTCCCGCCATGAGGATCATCACGGCTGTCGCCACTATGGCGGCCGTCGCGCAACGCGACGGCGGCTATGCCGGCACGGTGGCGTCTCTCTGGGCCGGCGAGGATGGCGTTTGGAAAGACTTCTGGCCCACCCCGGCGACCCCGCCGGTCGCCGCCAAGGTGCTGGTGAGATCGTCCGTATCCCCGGAGCCGATCGTTGGCATTGCTATGTATGCTGAATATGCTGGTGGCGGTCGCGACTGGAAGCAGATGCCCGCTCAAAAGCTCGCAAATTGCGCCCAAGCGATTGCTTTGCGCAACGGCTTCCCTGCCGTTCTTGGCGGGGTATTTTGTGCCGAGGAATGCGAGAATGAGATTTTGCAGTCTCAGCCTGGTCCGTCTTCGACGCCGGGCGGCCCGGCGTTCTCAAAAACTCGCGGCCCTGCAGATGGTCTCGCGAGCATTCCGGGCATGTCATGTCTTTGCTCCTCTGACCGTCTCGTCATACCAGATGCAGATGGCCTTGCGAGCGCCACGGTCCCGCCACCTCCTGTTGGCTCAGTGGCTCCCTCGGTGGCGAGGGATATCGCTCCCGCCGAAGACGACGATTACGAGGAGGAGCCGCAGGGGGCGCTGACACTTGAGGAGGCGTTTGCAACGAGTGCGTCATTTCAGAACTATGCCGGTACGGTAGCCGACATGCCGAACAGCCGTCTTTTTTGGGCGATCAGCACTCCACATCTTCCCCCCCGCAACAAGAGTCCTGAGCTCGCGCGGTATGCGCTCGCGCTTGCGACCATCAAGGAGGCCATGGCATCCGAAGGGGTTGCTGACCCTTGCGTGTTCCGGGAAATGTTCTTCGCCAACAAGAGCGCCAATTTCGTCGAGGATGATCTGCCTGATCTCGACGAGGAACCAAAGAAACTGGGCAGATAGCAAGACAACCAAAAAAAGCAAGAAAGACAAACCATCATGGAAATCAAACGTGGAACACAACCGGCGACCGCAGGCACAGCCAGCGGCGAGAACAAAGCACCCAGCTCGAACCAGCCCGTCGCCAAGAGCGCGAAATATGCCGTCTGGGTCCGGGACAGTCGCCAGCATCCAGGAGAGGCCGAATTCTCCATTGCTGAGAAACTTGGGGGGAAGGACGCGGAGGGCAAAGATAACGTGAGATACCTCCAAATGCGCGGCTCCGTGCATGGGACAAATCTTACCGGGCAGGAGGCACTTGAGCTCATTGAAGGGCGCGTTGTGTCCGTGAAGTCCGTGCCCTTGGCCGGCGGCAAGTCATTCACCGCGGAGTATTCGATCCGGAGTGTGACGAGCAATCAGGGCAACGATGGTAAAACCTACCACACGGCCAACCTTGGACAGGCGAGCCGGCGCATCAATGGCGATGGGCAGCTATTCGGATTCAGCCTGAACACTCGCGACGAAAACGGCCCGATCAAGGCCCGATTCTTGAAGGAAGTGAAGATTGATGACGGGCACATTGAAATGACCAGCGGCGATTGCTGGAAGCTCTTGGAGGCAGGAGCGGGCAAGCCTGTGACGTTCGCGAACGGCGAAGTCGAGCTGACGCTCGCGAAGCTGGAGCCTCGCATGGAAGGCGAGGGGGCAGAGGCGAAGCAGGTGCTCTTTGCCCATGTGAACGGCCGTTTCCTGGAGGAGCAGCAGGAGCAAGACATTCCGGCCGAGGAGCAGGCGGAACCTGCCGAGAACCTTGAGGAAGCGGAGGCGGCCGGCCAGAAAATGTAGCCGCTGATCTTTTTTCCCGCGCCCCTCCTGAAAAAAGGGGGGCGCGGAGAAAAAAGCATTGCGATTAAAAAAGCATTGCGTTTTTGAAATGGCGGAGATAATCTCCTGTTCCGCAAACTTTGAACAATGAACTTCAAGAACATTCTTTTCCGGAAGCTGGCTTCTCAGGAGTATAATTCCCCATACAACCAGCTTACTCTCTTCCCCTTCGTCCTTGCGGCCGGGGGAAGCCTCAAGGCCGGCCTGGAGCAGGGTCTTGGGATAGTGATGGCTGTGGCATTTATTTACGGCATCATACAAATCATCGGCGGCATTGCGAGCCTGCGGCGCGGCGATCCGGACGGGAAGATGGGCATTGTGGCCGGCATTCTCATTGCGGGATCTATCGCCATTATGAAGGTTGCTTATACGAGCTTCGGCATTGGCGGGGCCGCACTTGATGCAGCCTCGGTCAATTAAGCTCTGAGCCCTGAGTTCTTTCATGGCCGAGGAAGCTGACCTGTGGGTATCGCGGACGAACTCTGCTGACGATTCGCGAGGCATGGCCTTTGGCCTTTCGGGCGATCTATTCATCCCCGTGGTGCTTGGTGCATTCATTTCCGTCACCATGTTCACCTGCATCGTCATGTTCGAGTGGCTCTCGATTCAGACTGGCCTGGTGTGGAGTTTGCTTCCGGTTGGCGGAGCCATTGGTTATGTGCTGGCGTTCCGCCACAACAAGCCTCCGCACTACGACGTGGATCTTTTCGAGGACCTGGTGGTGGGCGAGGACGGGGCTCAGCGCCGCCCGCGTCAACCGCTCTCGCCGAGCGCTGAGGCGGTGAAGATGGACAAGAGTGGCGGGCGCGCGAACAAGAAGAAATCCCGGAGGTAGTCGCGGCTCGCCGCGAAATTGCAGCACCTTCAACCCAAAAAACAGACAAAAAAACTATGACTCTCGATGCCACGAAACCCACTGAAAAGAAAACAGCGCCCCAGCGCCTCTGCCCCCCCGGAGTCTATCTGACTCTCGATGTAGCGAATTTCAATGAGAAGAAAATAGCCGTCTTGGTCTGCGGTCATCCTGTCCCGATGATCACATTTTGCGAAACCGACGGTCGGTGGGTTTCTTTGCCGTATTGCCTCCTCTCCGAGTGTGTTTTGACTTCGGATTCCAAGGTTTTGTTGGCCGATTTTGGGGAATTATCTGCGGTCATCGAGGGAGAAGATTTGAGCGATGTTCACTATATGATGTCTGGTCACAAGCTCGAAAAAATTCAGGTTTTCGGATCGATCACTTCGATCTATGTCGGCCCTTCGGAGGAAGAACCCGAAGCGGCAGGCAAGCCGGCAGAATAGACGGAAGGAATTTTTATGGCAAAGCACCCTATCGCAAAAATCTTCGCAAAAAACCTCCGGGCTCTTCGGCTCTCGCAAGGATTTACGCAGACCCGCCTGGCACAGCTTGCCGGCCTGGGCCTGCGGTATATCCAGGACATCGAGGCAGGGGAGCGGAACCCTACGGTTGGGGTAACGCAGCAATTAAAGCGCGCCCTTGGCTGTGAGTGGTCGGATCTGTTGGACAAGCAAGCGCGGTAGATTCAGCGCATCAGGCGTGCATTTTCGGGAGAGAGATTAAGAGTTCCTCGGCCCGCGTCCTCACAATAACGCGCCTATTCCTCCCCTGTGGGAATGGCATTGTTCGCCGTCCGTCCCCATGTTCGTGCCAGCGGTGATCCCGAGCTAAAAAAGCATTGCCTTTTTGTAGGGTCTCCATAGAGTCGCGCCCAATATGATGGGTGGAATTCCGAACGGTTGGTTCTTGGAAGGCTTGCTTTGGTGGGGGGAAACTCTCCAACGGGAGGTCTGGGTTTCCAAGGGATTCGTCATTGATTGCCCGGATTTGTCGGAGGCGAGCTCCGGTTGTCGCAACGCGGTGAAGACGATGATCATGGCGTTTCACGGGGCGATGGGGGACGACTACCATTGCCAGTGGAGGTGGAGCGTAAACAACGATTACGACGAAGCGATCGACCGATATGCTGGTGTGACGGATTCCATTCGTTCGCGTTCTTCCCGGTGGTGTCGTTTTAACCGGATGGACCGCACCGATCGGTACAACAAGAAGATGGACGAGGGGGGCTTGAGGCGCGAGCGGCTGGAGGTATTTCTGTCGCACAAGATTGACGCGAGGGCACCGATCTCCAATTTCCGGCAGTATTTGCAGGAGGAGTTTTTGCAGAGGATCATCGAGCAGGAGCATGTGGGCTTTGCGCACAAGCTCGACGTGATGCGGGGATTGTTCAGCGACACGGAGATTACCCCGATGGGGGATCTGGAGCATTTCCGGGCGATCCGGCGTTTCTGCAACCCGTCACTTTTGGACGGTGATGCGAGCGAGATGGGTATCGAGTTGGACACCGGCCTTTCGATTCAGGAGAACTGTTTCCGTGGGGATTATGGCAAGCATCCGGAGTGTGGGATGCGGGGGGATGATGTTTACATGAACGTCCTTACGGTGACGCGGTGGCCGAAGAGCACGCGGCCGGGGGTTTTCCGTCCGCTGACCGGGGTGCAATTCTTGACCTACGACGTGACGATCAACATCCACCCTTTGCCCGTGCGCAAAGAGATCGAGAAGGAGGAGAAGATGATCGAGCGCATCCAGGGCGACTTTGTGAGCGAGCAGAAGTATTCTCTTCTGACGGCTCTGCGGAAGAAGGAAGCGAAGGTAGATGCACTGGCCGAGGGGTTCACGCTGCCCTACGAGGTGCTTTATCTGGTGCGGGTGTGGGACGCGGATTTGGACAAGCTGGTTGGGAAGACGAACGCGATCAAGAACGCGATCAGCGCGATGGGTGGGGCTCAGTATTACGAGACGACGATGTTCACGCAGGCGAAAAAGCTGTGGGCTCAGACGTGGCCTGGGTGGCTGGGCGGGCGCTACAAGTATCGGAACATCTATGCCGAGCACGAATACCTGAGCGACATGATTCCGTTTTCCTCGACGTTCACCGGGCAGCTTGAGAATGCCGAGGCGATTTACGACGGGGCATCTGACAACCTGGTTGGGGTGCGGATGTTCAATGGGGACACTCCGCAGCACGCGGTTTTGTTCGGAATGTCGGGATCCGGCAAGTCAGCTTTCATGTGCGATCTGCTTTCCCAGACGAGTGGTTTCTACGATTACACGGTTCTTGTGGAGGAGGGCCTTTCCTACGGGATCTACACGGCAACCGAGGGGTGCAAGCCGATTGTGTTGCGTCCGGACGGCGACATCACGATCAACTATTTGGACACGCACGGGATGCCGCTGACGGCGCTCCAGCGAAGCGCCGCCGCCTCGCTTGCGCTGTGCATGGTGGGGGTGAGCGACAGTGGGGACACGAACAACCACAGGTCTGCGATGTTGGCCGAGTATATCGGCCAGTTGTATGACGACGTGGCCCGCGACTGGCTCAAGAAGGATGCGGGGCGTGCGAACGCGGCATTGCAGACCGCCTACGCGATTGAGCAGTGGCGGCAGGCGAAGATGCCGATCGGGACTTCGTATCTGGAGGGCTACTGTGATTTTCGGGACATGGCCGAGAAGGATGGTGGGCTTATCCGGGATTGGGCCGGACAGTTTGGGGAGGCGGAGATCATCAAGTGGTCGAAGACGGATGTCGGCGACTCGACGCTGATCAATCACGTTTTTTCGATGTTGGATCCGGAGGAGTTCCCGCAGCATGCGGCCCTTGTGGAGATGCTGATGTATGGCACGATGGGGCACCATGACCAGAAGGAGGTCAACTACATCGCGAGTGCGTTGTCGGCCTGGCAGGCGAGCGGAGGAACATACGGCAAGCTCTTTGACGGGGTAACGAACGTGGATATGACCGGGCGTGTGGCGCATTTCGAGCTGGGGTTGATTCCTGAAAGCGCCAAGGAGCTCAAGACGGCGGCGGGATTTCTGATCACCAATTTTGCCCGCCAGCATATTGTCACACTGCCGCGCGGAGCGAAGAAGAGGATTGTTTTTGAGGAGGTGGCGAGATTTCTGGATGTGCCAGGCGGGGAGAAGATCGTGAGCGAGAGCTACGCGCAGTTGCGCAAGTTCTCGTGTGTGGTGCTGTCGATCATCCAGCAGTATGAGCGTTTTCGGCAGTCCTCGATCCGGTCGGTGGTGATCGCGAACTCGAAGACGTATTTTATGATGCGCCAGAACGACACTCAGGACATCGAGGAGATTGCCAAGGACATCCAGTTGACTGAGGCGACGAAGGCGACAATCCGCGCCTACCCGCTTCCTGAGCAGCAGAGCGACGGCAACCGGTATTCTTCGCTGACCTACGTGAGCGAGGACGCCAACGGGCAGATTTGCGGAACCTTGCGGCATTACTGTTCGCCCGAGATGCTTTACTGCTCGTCGAGCAACGGCGAGTTGTTTGACCGGCGGGCGAAGGCGCTGAAAGCTCACGATGATGTCTGCGAGGGGATCTTTTCCGAGGTGGACACGATGGAGGAGGAGCGGGTCAGGAAGGCGGCTGTGGAAGCGGCGCAGCCGGCGCTGAGCCGGCGGCGGAAGCTCGGGAAAATCTGAACCAGAGAGAAAGCTCAGCGAATAAAAATCAACTGCATTATGATGCAACTCTTGAAAAGCTTGATTGAGACGGGGAAGCCTCCCGTTCCCACACGGCCTGTCGGACAATCCGGTGGGTTGGAATCCGTGCTGCTGGATTTCTGGACTGCGGACTCGCGCGGAAGGAAGATCAAAATCCCATGGACATTGCGCGAGGCTCTGCCTGGAGTTCTCGTTTTCGGGAATTCTGGCAGCGGCAGAACGTCTGGCCCAGGCAAGACAATCGCTGCCGCTTTGCTCCGGTCAGGCATGGGAGGGCTGGTTCTGTGTTCCAAGATCGAGGAGGCCGACGAGTGGCAGACCTTGGCGGAGGCGGCGGGGCGAAGCGAAGACGTGATCCGAATCACGCTCGCAGGTCCGTACCGACTGAACCTTCTCGATTACGAGAACAGTCACAGCGGGGCGAATACCGAGAGCATCGTTGAACTGCTCCTCCTGCTGGCTGAGGTAGCAAACGGCGGCGAACGCAGACAAGATGAGTGGCAAGATTTTGCTCGGACGAACCTCCGTAATGCGGTTGACCTGCTGAGACTCGCTGGCGAGCCGATCGAAATCAATGCGCTCTTTGAACTCGCGACCAAACCGAAGGCTTTCGATCTAATTCACCAGAAAGCGAAAGCTCGCCAATTGTCCGACTGCCAAGCAGATGATCTCGCTGTATGCGCGGACTATTGGGCTCGGATCTGGCCGACCATGCCAAGCGAGATGCGATCCAGGATCGAAGGAACCGTGAGGTATCTGCTCGATCCGCTTTTGCGCGGCGAGATGCGAGAACTTTTCTCGACTGATACCACCATCACCCCCGAGGCGACTTTCGCAGGCAAAATCATCGTCGTCGATCTGCCAACACAGAAATCTCAGATATTTGGCAAGCTCGCGAATGTGGCGTGGAAGCTTGCTTGGCAAAGTGCAATTGAGCGGCGCGGGAGCGCTGGCGTGGCCCGGCCTGCGTTTCTTTGGGCCAACAGTTATCAGAAATTTGCAACCAGCAATGACGGGGAGTTTTGTCGAACCGCTCGGATCGCTGGCGGGCTGATGGTCCTGCTAACGAATGGAGTCTCAGCGCTCTCGCTGACTTTCGGGTGCGGCGAGGAAGGCCGTGCGTCGGTGGGAAGGTTGCTTGGGAACTTTTCGACACAGATTTTTTGCCGGAACTGGGATATGGGAACGAATAAATGGGCAAAGGAGCTGATCGGCCGCCGATCTGAACAGAGGGACTTCATCGTCGAGGAGAATTATTTTACCTCGCTCTCGTCGGGTGGCCCGAAAAACAATTGCGTCGTTACGGCCGTGCTTTACACCGGTCGCCCCCTGCCGCCGTTTGCGAAGATGTGTCAGCAGGTCGCATTCAAACAATCTTGACGAAGCCCGTCTCCGTGCATGTGAAGTAGAGAACGGATGGACATTTCTCCAGCATTCCGTTATGATTTCGTCATGAGGACGATGATTCAGGATAAAGTTGGAGGGCACAATCCTGCGACATCCGAAGATGGATTGCTCAGAAGCGCAATCCTTGAGGCGGAGAACGACACTGAGCGATCAATGCCGTTTATGAGCAATCGTTCTGACAGACGCGCGCTGTGGATGAACGCCGTTGGCATCGCTCTCTGTAAGCGGTGCCCTGATCGATTAGCCAAAGCGATTAAGCTTGCTCGCCGATGGATGCGCGAACAGCCGTCGCGAGCCGAGTTATTTCGGGAATGGGAGCGCCTCTTGCGTCATGATCCTTCGACGGTTCTTGGTCCCACTTCGAGAAATCAGCAGCTTCGCTCGGTTTCTCCATTGGCGGCCAGTATTACTGCTTCTGAGCACATGAGGGCGCTGCGCTGGTTCCAACGCATCAATTCTCATCCATGAGGCTCGACCAGTTCCATCATGGTCTGAGGGCGAGCAGCGGAATCACAGGAGAGAGTAGCTTCACGGTCATTGGGACAGCAGCTATCCTTTCTCAGAACCCGGAACTAGCCGAAGGCGATGAGTCCGTGGTCACTACCCATGAGATTGATATCTGGCCTACTAGCGGAGTTCAAGAGGTCGGGGAGGTGCTGGAGTCCATTGGCGAGATGTCGCCTTTTCACGAGACCTTTGGTTTCTACATTGATCCGTATCAGCCGGGGAATGCCATTCTCCCTCAAGGGTGGCTCCAGAGAACAATTCCATATACGACAGTCGAGGCTGCCGGGACAACCGCTTACTGCCTTGAGAAGCATGATTTGGTTGTCGCAAAGCTTGCGAGAGGCGATCAGAAAGACATCGCCTTTGTGGCGGAACTGATTCGGCGTGGAGTAATTGATGTGGCGGAGTGTCGGCTCCGAATAACCGCCGTCGATCCCCACTCCCTACACTACCAGCACACGGGCGAATCACCGTGCATGGATATACGAACCCGAATTTCTGCACACCTTAAAGATGCGGAGCGGACAGCTTCGGAGGGAAAAAATATCTCGATGTAGGGGCATCTCGGGAGTTCTCGCCCCGGCCAGACCAGGCTGGACGTAAATCTTCCGCAAGAGAACAGGGTTCCCCGAGTCGGCACAGAAAAAGCATCGCATGTATTCTTCGTGCCGGGCATGGTGTGCGATAATTATGCCAACCGCAAAAAAACCAGCAGCGAAGTCTGTGGCAAAAGCCGCAGCCAACCCGACCGTGAAACCCGTAGCGAAACTCGCGAAAAAACCAGCGGCAAAGCCCGCAGCGAAGCCAGCCCGCAAGCCGAACCCGGCGCTTATGAAGCCGGTGCAGCCCGATGAGGTGCTCGCGCCGATCGTCGGAGCGAAACCGCTGCCTCGCAGCGAAATGACCAAGAAGCTCTGGGATTACATCAAGAAGAACAACCTCCAGGATCCCAAGAAGCGGACGCAGATCAACGCGGATGCGGCCCTCAAAGCCGTCTTCGGTGGCAAGAAGCAAGTCAGCATGTTCGAGATGACGAAGCTCGTCTCCGCGCATGTGAAGTAAGAAATCTCTCCGATCCCAGGCGGTTCGGTTTCTCCGGACCGTCTGGTTTTTTCCTGCGGCCCCCGAGCCGTTGCAGAAAAAGCATTGCATATATTTCTCGTGTCGGGCATGGTTAAATTATGCCAACCGCACAAAAACCATCAGCGAAGACTGAGGCAGAAGCCGCAGGCAAACCGGCCATGAACGTGAAATCGCCAATAGCGCCGAGGCAAGAATCCGACTACGCTGCTTTCGAGGCGGGGAGATATCCCATCTTGTTGTCGCATCCGCATTACCCGGCTTCAATGGTCTCATTCGCAGAGACGGACGGCCGCATTATTGCCTTCCCCTACGGGCGGTTCTTGGAATGCAGCATCTCGAAGGGCAACAATCGCATTACTGTTAACCTCGGAGAATGTGTGGTGAAGATTTCCGGTAAAGACATAGGCGGAATTTATGACGCTCTTTGTCAGCGGCGGCTTCTGAAAATCCAAACGGCCGGCAATGTTGAGTCCGTCAAGATTCGGTTTCTCTGACCGGCCTTGTCTCGATCGCCCAATCGGTTGGTTGCCGCCAAAACCGTCCGGAGGTCCTGAACTGCTCGGCGGTCCCCGATCCGCCGCAGAAAAAAGCATTGCATTTACAGGGAGTGTTTGCGTACCCTTCCGCCCCATGGGCAAAATTCTTCTCCTCGTCATTGCGCTTCTTCCGCTGGGCGGATGCGCGACCTCGAAGCTCGGGCGGACGGTCACGACCGGTCTTGCTACTGTCGGCGGGGCTGCCGGCGGGGCTGTTATAGGCACGGCTGTTTCAGGCGGTAATCCTATCGGAACGGCTGTTGGAGCGGCCGGCGGAGGAGCCTTGGCTTACGGAGCTGCGACCGGCGGGGCGGCGATCGCCGAAGGGATGGAGAAGCGGCAGAAAGAGACGGCCTACAAGGAAGGGGAGGCGGCTGCCACGAAAGAGTTTTACGCATGTTTGCAGGACATGCAGAAGCCATCGGATGAGGCGGAGAACGGGACGATAACCAATTATGAAGTCGTCATTCCTGGAGGGAAGGCGGCGGACGGAACGCGCCTCGTCCCGCAGACGATCAGTATCCCGCTATCAGATTAACCCAGAGCAACGCTCATATTCCCTATATGCCACAGAACCCACCAACCACGCCCGCCCCTTCCGGTCTTCACCTCTGGCGGGTGATTAAACTTCTCGTTGCGATCGCATTTGCCGGAGTCATCTGCGGGTTCCTGATCGGACGGAAGTCCCAGTCATGGAGCAGCCCGACTGAGAGCCTGGCGAAGTTCTCGAAGGCTGCCGCCGAGGGGCGCACATGCGTTTACACATGGCGCGGAAGCTCTCCAAGCAAGGCGGCTGGCAAGGAGGGGACTGAGATCAAGGGGGAGGTGATATACTGGCCGACCGGGTATAAGAAGATGATCGACGGGCGCGAGTTCCATGAGATCGAGTTCTCCTACAAGAATGTCCCGTTTCCGAGCGGGGTTTGTTATGACCGGGTAACGGACAACTCTGTGGAGTCGTCATTTGCCGTTCCGAAGGGATGGACTGGCGCGCATCAGATCACGACCCAGGTTGAGTTCCCGCTGGAGGTGGGGAAGGAATGGGTGTTCCTCGGTGCCTCGAAGTGCAAGGTCCTGCGGTTTGGAAAATACCGCGATGCTTCCGGGAAGGTGTGGGACAACGCCTGCTCCATTGGAATCTTTCTGGCAGGCAAGTCGAAAGGGGAAATGTGGTTCCACCCTGATGTTGGGATGCTCGCCGCGAAGCTGTTTCTTCCGGAACTTGGCGAGTTGGAGCTCCAGCTCAAGGAGGTGCTTTGAAGACAATTCGGAGCGGGACGCGGGCTTCACTGTTGACGGAAGGCCGCGCACAAATAGAATCTTGACCCATGAGAACCGCCCTCTTTTTCGGCATCCTCTCTCTCTCCCTCCTTGCGCCTTTGCCGTGTCACGCCGTCTCGTTTCTTGGGATTTCCGGCGACCAAGCTACAGCTCCTTTGCAGGCAGCTCAGATGGGGCAGAGCACGGTCAATGCCGTTCAGTCAGAGACGACGAAGGCCGGCTTCCACGCGCAGGCCGAGGCGAGTAAACTTGCGCAGTTTGGGGAGACTCTGACCAAGTGGGGGACGACGATCGCAACGTCCCTTTCCGACCTCTCCACGGCGATCGACAGCCTGACGGCTTTTGGCGATCCGTCGAAGATCGCGAGCCTGATCGGGCTCGACGGACTTCTTGGGGATGGAACCTCCGGCCTCGGAGGGCTCCTGAAAGCTGGGATGAGCATCGGTGGCACTTTGATGAACACGTTTGACTCGGTGCAAAACCTGGCCTCGAAGGGGATGGCGCTCTACAGCATCGGCCAGTCTGTTGCGGGAGGAGATTATCTCGGAGCGCTCTCGCAGGCTGGCATGGGCGATATTGCCAACATGGCAGGCATGGTAGGAAACATTTCCAGTATGGTTTCCGGAGAGCAGACGCTCAATAGCTTTAGCGGTAGCGTTCAGGGATTCAGGCAGCTCTCTTCGTCGGCGGATGCGGCGTGGAGCAATGTCGCCAGCGCCACAAGGCAGGTCCGGAGCGCCTCAACGGACGCGGAGGTCCAGAAGGCTCAAGCCAACTTGGCGGTGCAGACCGCGTATGCGCAGGATCTCACGGCGCGGCAGACTTCACAGCAGACCCTCATGGGGAACCTGTTCCTCAAGCAGAAGGCCGAAGAGCGCTACAAGGAACAGCGCGTGATCCAGGCGACCGGCGCTCAAATGCACTCTCTTGGCGGTGTTACCGACGATGGCGCTGTGGAGCGGGCCTACCGCAAGCAGTATGGCGTGCAGCCGTGAAGCTGCGCAAACCGGCGATGAACCGCAGGGCTCACAACTATCTCGGAAGGCTCCTCCCTTTCGCATGCTCCGCTCTTCTGGCGGGTTTTATTTTTTCTCCGAAGGAATGCTGTGCTGTTTCGATATTTGGCTTCAGCGGGGATGAAGCTACTGCGCCCTTGCAGGGCACTCAGATCGTGCAGAAAGTGGGCGAGCAGGTTGCCACGGAGGGCACGAAAGCGGCGCATGCCGCGCAGAAGGAAGCAACCGGCTGGTCGTATCACGCGCAGCAGATGGCCCAGTGGCTTTATGACACCGGGGTCAAGATCAACTCTCTTAACACGGCGATCGACGAGCTGATGGCCTTTGGCGATCCATCGAAGATCGCGAGCCTGGTCGGGCTCGACGGGCTTCTTGGGGACGGATCCTCCGGCCTTGGCGGACTATTGAAGACAGGAATGAGCATTGGGAGCAGCGTGATGAATACGTTTGACTCGGTGCAAAACCTGGCCTCGAAGGGGATGGCGCTCTACGGCATAGGCCAGTCTGTCGCGGGAGGGGATTACCTCGGAGCGCTCTCGCAGGCTGGCATGGGCGATATTGCCGGAATGGTGGGAAGCGTTTCCAGCATGGTCGGCATCGAGAACTCCCTCAATAGTTTTGGCGGGAGCCTGACGGGCTACCGGCAGATGGGAATGGCGGCCGACTCCGCGTGGAGCAATGTCGGCAGCGCCCTCAGACAGGTGCAGGGTGCAACGACGACTTCGGAGGTCCAGAAGGCGAAGGCCAACCTGGCAGTGCAGCTTGGTCATGCGCAGGATCTCACGGCGCGGCAGACAGCGCAGCAGAGGCTCCAGACTTCGCAGTTTTCGGCCCAGGAGCTCCGGGAGGAATACGCGAAGCAGTATGAGGATGAGGCGGCTGCCGAGGAGGCAAGATGGGTGCTTGGCGGGATCCCGAAAACCGGCGAGGCCGAGAGGGCATACCGGCGGAACATGGCGGCTCTCGCGGCCGCTCAGGCATCGCAACCGACCGTCAGGAGCGGAGCCTCAAGAGGCGGAGCATCAGGCGGCAGCCAGATGCCGAACGGGACATACTCGGGCAACACGGATGCGGCGCTGAACCAGATTGGAACTTACAATGAGGGGTATGTTGCAGGAGTGAACGGGTATTGCGCGCGAGGGGTCAACAAGACGCTCGAAGCGTACACGGGGCAGCCGATCACCGCGTCATCCGGCTACAACGCGAATGTCGCCGGCCCCGTCTTGCAGTCGCGGTACGGCATGGTGCCGGCGAGCAACACGGGAGCCTACAGGAACGGGGATACCATCGTGTATCAGGGAGGACCTCAAGGATACGGACACATCGAGACCTACTTCAACGGAAGCTGGTCGAGCGATTTTCAGCAGAGCGGGAATTCTCTCAACAACGACCGATACACATCGAGTCAGCTTTACCGGTTCCCGTGACGATCTCGCTTGACAGTATCACGCTATAAAGCTACAATACGAAGGTATGAAAATCATCACGGCAATTATGCTTCTGGCGGCCATGACTTCCGCAATCGCCGACGAGATCCCGGCGGCGCTCAAGGCCGCATACATGCAGGAGTTCCCGCAAACCGGGAAAATCGATGTCGTCGCGAAGGCGGCCGTGGATGGGATCGAGTATTTCGAGCTCTGGGGCTCTCCGGAGCCCAAGGGGCCTCCAGACGGCACGGAGGCGGCTTACTCCATTTCGGCGGACGGGAAGATTGCCAGAATTGACGGCGGGATATTCTCGACCTTGCCCTGCATCTACCTCGCGGCCAATAAGCCTGCATGGCAGGCGCTCCAAGCGGATTACGTCAAGCGGACGATCCAGCGGGAAGGCGGTCGGGAGGCCGTGCAGAAGATCCTCGATGGCAGGGTCTCGATGGTTTACGGGCTGGCCGAGAGCTACCGGGACGCGGGATTTACATTGCCTCCGGCGCTCCGGATCGACCGGGACGCCTACGGGAAGGACTGTCTTGGCACGGCGGCTGAGGTATTCAAAAAATGATTCAGCCAGGAATGGGAGGGAATCTGTGAATTACTCAGATCGAATCAAACGGGCCAGAGTGTATAGCCCGCTGACGACAACTCCGCTGGATGTCTATTGCCGCGCTGGCGGGATTCCATACTTTGTCCAAGGCGGCCGCCCGACACTGATTGAGTTTGATCCAGCGGCAGAGTATGTGTTCGTCAATTTTCCGGGGCAGTCTGTGACTGTTCCGGCGTCCGAGGATGCTCCCCCCATGGAAGTGCTGGAGCTGCTCGGCTACGTCGCCATGCGATACGATGCGAGGGAGACGCTGGCTCATATTCACAGGAATCCGGGGACTGGAGGAGGAACGCGCTCCGGGCTTGGAGATCATTTCAAGGGATTGGTCTGGTCCAATCCGAATGCGCCCGATTCCGCTTATATCCGCGCCGCCCTCCTTAAACCACGGTTCCTCCAGCTTCTCGAAATGGCGAAAATTGTCGGACTGGAAAGGATTCAGCAGGAATGGGCGGTTCTGGTGGCAGAGGATTCTTCGGAAGCGCAGGGGGCGAGCAAGTCCGTCGAAAGAATTCTGCGAAACATGTCGGAAGGAGCCCGGCGGGCATGAGCGAGCAGCTTCTCATGGGGAGGCGGAATTCAGCGAATGCAAGGCGTGAACGATCTTGGGGAAACGCCATCAAAAAGAATTGCATCATCCACGCTACAATGCTACAATAGCCACATATGAAAGAAAAAATCTCATTTCTCACTCGGTTCGGAGCCGGATTCAGGCCCGGCCTGTTTGTGCGCGTTGCGGCGGCGCTGGGGATTCTGGCCGCGTGCGTTTCTTGCTCCCCGCCGGAGGCGGTCCGGGCACAGCCGACATTTGAGTATAGAGTCATTGATATATCTCGGGGAGTATCATGCCCGAAGTTGGAGGCTGTGTTTAACCAACTCGGAGCGGAGGGATGGGAGGTAATCGAGAGTAACGCCTATATAACATTGAAGCGTCAGAAGCGAGCCAACTGAAATGAGAAAACTAACCGCCATCATTCTCGCCATTCTGGCGACAGTCCTTTTGAGTCCTTGTACGGCTTGCGCTGAGAACGCACTTCCGGAGGGGTATGTGCTGATCACAGAGAAAGCCACGCAGGATTTTCTGCGCGGCAGTGTTCGACCGACTCTTCCGCCAGGTCGCATGGCTATCGTGATGTTCCGCATCAAGTATGACGCCAAAGGGTTCACGATTATTCCGAGCAATGGCCTTCCGCAGACCTGGGTTGCCGGTGCCAAGGGCAATATCGATGATGCTGACCCGACCAAACCATGGTTCGGAAAGAAAGTCTGGACCGCTGAGAATATCTTCAACTCACCGGAGGAGATGATTGCGGTCGTAAGCGTGGACGCTCCAGAAATATCGGAGAAAGAGACGTGCGCCGCGCTGATGCGCGGAGTATATGGCGAGGAGTGGAATATCGCGCTCAAAATGAAAGGCCGACCGCAGGATGAGATAACGGCGGCGGTGGTGGAAAAGTTTTCCGTGCTGTTAAGTTCTCTCGAACCGCGAGTCGATTATGCGAAACAGTAAGGTCAAGGGGGCAATTTTCCTGATAGCAGCAGCTTTCTTCTTTTCTATGGGGGATGGGAAAGGAGCGGTTACGACGGGAAGCGCCGTTCAGACTGGGGCCACAGCGCTTACGGCAATGTCCAGTGGTCCCGTTGGCCTTCTAATGGGTGCCAATGCTCTCTCGAAAGCTCTCACTGGGCAATCTGCTGTGGCTGTAGCCGGGCAAGGTGTCCTAAACGCAGCCATGGGAGGAGCTCCAGTCAATCAGGCTTGGGACACTGGAAACTGGTGGTTGACGAAATACAAAACTGTGCGCACAGGAATCTGTACTGCCATATCGTCATCGTTCCAAGCATTTGCCGCGCCATTGCAGAAGGTTTCGCTCGTCGGAATGAGCATTGGTTTCTTCTTGCTTGTTTACTCGCTCGTTAAGGGTTTCTCGCAGACACAAGCGGGAGCCTACATGAACTTGAAGCATGTTATCGTCAAGGTGATTGTTTTGACCGGCCTGATGTCCTTCACTCCGCAGATGGTGCAGTTCGCCTCGGATGGAGCAGATGACATTGCCGCGCAAATTAACAGCAGTTCAACTGGCAATCCGGCGACATCAGGGATCTCTAAAGCCGAATTTCCACTCACAGACAATGCAGGCAGCAAGATCGTTGGATGCGCTTCATCGTGGGCTGGGGCGGGTAACGTATTCCAAGTAGCAATCGATAATGGACTTCTGCTTGTTGCTATGGTGTTAGCGTTTTGTGGAATGGCAATAGCTGACGCCATCCTCATATTCCTTTATACGTTTCGAGAACTGGCTGTTGCATTCTCCACCGCAACTCTTCCTCTGGGCATCGCCATGCTCTCAGTTGGGATGCTGCAAGGGATCGGCCAGAAATGGATCATGGGGCTTATTGCGTGCCTCCTTTGGCCGGTTGGATTCGCGCTCGTGAACATCCTTGGGGTACCGATAGCTAACTTTTCGCTTAATTTGCTGAACAACGCGACTCCCAATGTCTTTGAGGCTGTTCTCGGTGCTCCCGTGCTTTCCCTCGTCATCATTCTAGTTTCCCTGCTGTACATCGGAGCAACGAAGGTCATTGGTGCCGCGTTGAGCGGAGCCGGCGACATGGGCGGCGGCATTGTCGGTGGCGCGGTCGCGATGCCGTTCAAAGTTGGCGGGGCGGCTGCTGGCGGGGCGGCCATGGTCGCTGCAACGGCCGCAACGGGCGGCGCGGCAGCCGCCGGCATGGCAGCGGCGAAAACGGCTGCATCCACCGCTCGCGCTGCGAGCAAGTGAGAAGAATGTCAGAGAAGTCGGATGGTGCAGGAGGCGGTGTGAAACCAAGAATCACCGCCCGCCTTTCGGGAGCGAAACATATTTGTGAGCGCGAACGCACTTACGCGCGCGTGAGGCTCCGGGCGATCGGCACCTTGGGCGCAATCGGAGGCCAACGGGTGAAACGCAAGTCTGGGCCCCGAATCCTTGTTTGAGGCGCATGCTCTCCTCAAACTCTTAATCTCTCTCCCGAAAACTCACGTTTTGCCTGCCGACACCGGCAGGTGTTGACCGATGTGCTGGCGTGCGGATTGAAACTTGACGCCGATGGCGGGATCATCTAGGGGAGTTGGGCTTACAATATATAATATATGGAGGATCAGAACGCACAGGAAGCCGCGCGGCGTCAGGACGAGCAGGACGAGCGCAAGAGGAAGCAGGCGCAAACCCTCGGACAGGAGCCCCGCCGGGGGTTGGACCATAACGTGCGCGAGAAGCTCGGCATGGTGACTGGGAATGTTGCGGGAGTGGCTACCGGCGTGCATGACGCGGCTCAGGGATTGGAGTCTGTCTCCCAGGACTCCGGACGGATTGGGAAGGAAATTCTCGAAATGCTGCTGCTCCTGATCGGGTGCATGCGGCGCGGAAAGAAGCCGGGCGAGCAGGGGGAAGAACTGCCTGGCGAGGAGGTAGTGCCGCCTGGCTATGAGGGGGAGCGGCCGCTGACTTTGGAGGCGGGCCAAGAATTGCCGCTGGCAATCAAGCGGCAGGATCTTGCCGGCAAGCGCGGGGTGCCGCGTTCGCTCGCGAGCGTTGCCGACGAACTTGCTGATCTGCTGGAGAAGGCCACCCCGGAAGAGGTTGCAGCCGTGCAGGAGGTCATTGCCAAGGGGGCTCAAGGGCAGGATCAGGAGACGCAGGAGATTCTGAAAACGAGCAGCGAAATGATCGGTGCGATGGGAGCCTCTGATGTCGATGCGTCCGTGGCCCTTGCTGGCAAACTCTCCGGGCAGGTTGGACGCGCCTCGGATCAATCGCTCGCGAACGTGGAAGGGGTTTTCCGTGACGCGATCAGCGCCATCCAGTCCCAAGAGGTGGCCGCTGGAGTGGTGCTCCCCGATAGCCTGCCTGGTCTTCTTTCGTTGACGTATGACCTGACGGCCGGCAAAGCATCAGGAATCGAGGCTGGTATCGGCGAAAGCCAGCCCGAGGAGATTGCCGTCATCCAGGACGAAGGTGGTGGGGAGATCATTCCCGAGGAGCCTTCTCTTGGCGGAATTGCCGTGTGATGCGGAGAAAGACTGCGGAAACTTATCAATAATGATAAGAAAGCCTCGTGAAATATGACGATTTGAGCGATGGCTCCAATCAAGCAAAAAGCGCCCGAGATCCCTAAGCTGGCCGAAACCAGCGACCGACAGGCGGTTTCCCCAACATCGTTGGGGTTTTCGGGATCCCGTGGCGCAAGGCAAATGTGCCCTCCCATCGCGATTGTGTCAATCTTTTCTGGCGGCTTTTAATTCTGGCTATCGAGGAAGGCAAGTGACTCGGCGAGTTCCCTTTCGACGCCTGCGCCACTGAGGACTGTTGTGACATCGCGGAGCATCCTCCTTGGCCCGCCTGACTTATCATCCTCACGCGATGCGGAGAGCCAGTTAAACGAGCCCTCGGACATCTGGCAGAGGTCCACATAAATAGATTTCTGGTGGATGTTCGCGATTTCGATGACAGATGCGCCGGCCTCGACAAGCGACCGTGCGGCTGCCTTGGCCTGATAAGTTGCTTTCTGCATGTTGGCCCGATCCGCGTAGATGTCCACTCGGACGCCTCGCCCAACACACCCCCTGATGGATTCCATGACGTGATCCTTTTCCACGCCATGTTTTCCGATCCATGGGGAAATGATTACCAATCGCTCCTTCGCCAGCGTGAAACAGCCATTGAGGAACTCCCTGTGTTCCTCCACGCTTCGCAAGATATTCAAGTTCACGGATCCAGATGCCTCAAGTTTTTTGCGAACAACCATCACCGGAATCTCGTTGTCCGGAGACGCAAAGAGGTGCCGTGCCAGCACCGATGAGCGCGAGGAACCAGATGGGTCAAACTTTCCCATATCTCCGAAGACAAGGAAGCTGTCCTTTGCCCTGGAAATGGCCACGTTGAGCATTTCCCGGTCGCGATCGAACATGCAGCCCGACTTGCCTGCTTTTGTGTGAACGGATGAGAAAATGACAATGGGCTTCTCTGCTCCTTGCAAGGAGTGGATTGTGCTGCACTTGGACAAATAGATGTCGTGAAGACGCAGGGCGGCTGCGATCTTTTGCCCTTGCGCCTTGAATGGCGTTGCCACGGCAACGCAGTCGTCGATATCGGTCTTCCCGTAGTATGAGAGAATTGTCTCCTGATTGTCGCTGATCCATTGTGCGATGGTATCGGCCTCAATCTCGTTCATGCGACTTCCGCTGGGAGTTTGAATCTCAACTCCCTGAATGTGAGCATATCCGATGTGCGGGAAGGGGTATTCCGGTCGAATCCCGGCCTTGGCTCCGGTGCCTCTCTCTGGGATAATGGCTCCCTCATAGGATAACTCGTTGCAAATCGCGATGATCGGATCCACACACCGCCGGTGTTCGGCCAGGAACATCCCTGGGGCTCCGGTGCCGACAGAGCGAGCGGTCGCCCGTTGCGCCAGAAGCATTGCCGAGCCCGAGAACGAGGATGCTCCTGAGTCAAGATGCCGAGTGTAATCGTTTGCGTCCGCGCAAACTCCGAAGGCGACGGAATTGTCGAAATCTATTGCCTTGTAAACTCCAGGGATTGGGCGCAACTGCTCCGTATCACCGACCACGAGAGCCCGCTTTGCCAGCGCCATCATCGGACCAACGGTATCCGGAGTAATCTGCCCCGCCTCATCGAGGATGAGAGTGTCGATGATTCCGTAGTGAGGCACTCCGTTTGTTGAGGCGGCATAATAGTCGAAGGTCCCCGGTCCCATATAGATTGTTGTCACAATGCAGGGAAATAGCATTGAGAGACTCGCCCATGCCTTTTCTGCCTTCCCTTTGTTTGCCCGCCATGGTGATTTCTCAGTCATCGGCGAGGCTTCTGACAACCATCTGGCTTCCCAGTAGTGGACAGCCAAGCGCAGGAGCCTGCGCCGGGCGACATCGCCAACCGCAAGGGCACCATTATCTGAGAAAACATCTTGCGTTTCAGGATTCCATCGGCGCAGCTTCAATCGGAGTTCTTTTCTGCTGAGCGCAATAGCAGCAATAGTCTCCTGTATCCTCCTCAGTCGCGCATCGGCTTCTCTCTGTCTGTTTTTATGCTCGTCATGTAACTTTCGAGCTTCCTCTCCTACGGCTCCTCGGCCTCCGTTTCGGAGAGTCTCTTCAAGTCCTCGACGATCAGGAGACATCTCCAGCGCTGCTCTGTCTGCTGCGTCCCTGACTGTCCGCACGGGAGGCAGGAAAGACAGAAGTTCCCTCCATAATGGAAGCGATGCCAGGTGAACGTCCCAGCAGACGCGGAATCTATCCCAGAGAGCCGCATGGTGCCCCGTGTCTTTCACGACATGCTGGAGATCACTGACCGCTCGCGCCTCGCCATCGGGGCACATTCTCTCAATTTGTGCTACGAGGTCGTTGTGTTTTTCGACGCCCGCGATTACTTCCCGATAATGTCGGCATGTTGCAACAAGGACTTGCCGCAGAGAATTTGCCGCTTCGCCGACATTCTGCGGTATGCTGCGATTGTACAACGCAAAGAACCGCCTGGCCTTGTGCATGAGTGCTTCGCTGGCCTGATCGATAAAATCCTTCGTAAAATACTTTCCGAAGACATCCCCTGAGCCAGAAAATCCCTTGCCCCCCGAAATCCACTCCGTATCAGCGGTGAGCTTTGTTTGTTGTTCCTGCGACGCGATGAAGAGTCCGAATGCCCGGATCGAAGGCAGCCATCGCTTGGCTGCAACGTCCCTTCCCAAACTTTCGAGCACGTTCGCGATCGCTTGGTTGTTTGCCGATGCAACAACGGTCAAGGGGGACGATTCCCCGCGTTCGGCCGCTGCCACCCATTGGCTTGCCCAGAACGCATGGAGGAGAGTCGTCTTGCCCGTTCCGGGAGGACCGTTTACAGCAAGCACTTCGCCTTGTTCAAGGGTCAGTGCGGCCAACACGGATTCACGTTGCGATCTGGAGAGGTGGTAAGGCGACACATGCCCAAGGTGCAAGCGGGAGGACTCCTTGAACAGTTCCGCGCATCCAAGGGGAGGGTGTGGCGTGGATGTTGTGGAGGAGCTGAACTTTTCGAGCAATGCTGGAATGGAAGCTTTCCCCTCAAGGATGTGATCGTAGAGATTCAGAAGGTGCTTGGATGCGCCTGTGCCCTTGTCCTGTTTGATGAGGCTCATCTCTGATGAAAGGCTGTATCCCTGCGAAATTAAGTTGTCCTGCCAACCCTCCGGCAGGAGGGATTCTCCATACTTGAGGTAGTCGCTCCAGCCTTCCCCAACTGGTTCGCTATTCTCCAGCTTGCGTTTCTCCAACGCTTCGATGCTTCCGATAATCGTCCTTTCTTGCTCCGTGTCGCCTCCGCCATCAAGGTGGTCGCGAGGAATCCACGGCTGCGCCTTTTCTCGTCTATACAGCGTCCCATCCTCCATCAAGGTGGCCGGAAGCCAAACTGGAACAACATAATCGACGCGTCGCACGGACTCCCTACACCGCGTTGCCAGCAGCGGGGCAACCAGCACGGAGACCGATCTCGCCGACTCCTCATCAACGCGCACGGTTTTCCCTTTCGTTGCGAGATTGCGCCGGGTGGTCTTGGTCGCTTCTTCCGACAAGTTCTCGAAGTAGTGGGGCGGCAGGCGGCCGGCGGTAATCTCCGTGGGCTTCACAGGCGTGGCGTTACTTCCGTCGTAGGTGCCAATCCTCTCTGAATCAGCCACCGATCTCCTCCAATACCCGATCACTGCTTTGCTCATAGCGGCTCAGATTCCTAGACATGGCTGATAAAAGCAATGCCTTTTGCTCATTATCGTGCGGCACCTGGGAGTTCAATCGGAAATCGACACTGTATATTGCAGTTTACACTAAGCCTGCATAAATGGCATAATGCACCATATGGAACGCTTTACGGTATTTGGTGACGGGGAGGCTTTGCAGCGAACTGGGGAGCGGTTGCGCTCTGAACGCCTGCACCGGAATCTCCCGCAGGGGAAGGTCGCGCAAATGGCAGGCGTTTCGCGAGCGACGATCGCAAAGATCGAGACTGGCGACGGCCGTGTTGCGCTCGGCACATTTGCGAGAGTTCTTGGGGTGCTTGGTTTTGTTGAGCGCCTTGCGGAGGTTGTTCCGCAGCGTCCGCCGCCCGTGGATTTCAAAGCTCTGCTGAAACCGGAGAGGCAGAGAGCCAGAAGGAGGATGAGTGAAAAGAGCTGCTGATAAAACGCTGGATGTTTTCTGGCATGATGGGCGACTGGTCGCGCAAATGGCGCACTGCGGCCCGCTTTTCTTCCGCTATGACCGGCAATGGCTGGAAAGTGGGCACGACCTGTCCCCGCTCTGCCTGCCATTTGATGAGGCTCCCAAGAACCTTCACGATCTCCCGGATGGCGTTCCGGGATTGATCGGCGACTGCCTTCCGGATGCGTGGGGGCGTCGGGTGGCGGAGGCTGTCTTTGCCAAGCACGGGTTCGGACGGCCGACGCCCATGAAGCTTCTCGGATGGGTTGGCGCGCGAGGGCTGGGAGCCTTGTCGTTCCGCCCGCCTGTGATGCGGAGCCCGTTGATGTTGGAGATCAGCGCGGCATCACTGGCACGCGAGGCTCGCTCAATCATTGAGGGCTCCATTGATGAAGTCTTGGTCGGTTTGGAGGCGGGCGGAAGCGCAGGCGGAGCATACCCGAAAACCCTTGTCGTGCTGCGGCCGGACGGGAGCCTGCGGACGGGAGGTTCGATCGAACATCTCAACGAGGCCGATGTTCCGTGCCTCCTCAAGTTGCATGTCGTCGGCGCACTCGGGCACAATGCGGAATTCGCATACATGAGAATGGCGGAGGCGGCAGGCATCGCAACCATGCCTTCTCGCCTGCTCGTTGACGAGGAAGGCCGCTCCCATCTGCTCGTCGAACGCTTCGACGTGGATCCGCAGGGGAAGCGCAACCACGTTCACAGTCTTGCTGGGCTGCTCCACGCGCCCAAGGATGGTCTCGACTACGCCAAGCTGATGCAGGCGACCACAAGGCTGGGCTGCCCTTGCAGCGACCTTCTGGAGGTCGCGCGAAGGCTTGTGTTCAACCTTCTGGCGGTCAATCAGGATGATCACGCCAAGAATCATGCGTTTCTCTACAGAGAGGAGGGCCGACAGTGGGAGCTTGCCCCGGCTTTTGATCTCACATTTTCGGAGGGGATCATTCGCGGAATGAAGATCGCAGGGGAGGATGTGCCGGAAAAAGCCAGGCTGACGGCTTGGCTTGAATCCTCTGGATTGTCCCGAGAGGCCCTTGATGGAGTGTTCGAGAGCGTGCGATCGGCCATCGACTCATGGAGGCATTTTGCCGATGACGCCGGCGTCCGGGAGGATCAGCGGGACAGGATTTCCGGGGCGCACGCAAGAATTGCCAGAATGGTTTTCGGAGAAAAACGCGGCGTAAAAGTTTGAAAGGGTCTCACGGATTTTTCTTGACGCCCCTATAATATATAAATAGGGAGAACGGTCAGATATGGGATACGAAACACTTTCGAGGGAGGCATTGGAGGGCGAGATTGATCGCTGCAATGGAATCATGGCATCCGACGGGCTTCGCATCGGCCTGCTTACGCGGGACAACGAGGCGTTGATCAAGGCGGCCAGCGAGCTGATTGAGGTTCTGCGCGCCATGCCGATGGGGGCTCAGCACCCGCAACTTGTTGAGCTTGTCCGCGCGGTTGATGTCGCAAAAAGCGCCGGCGGGTATGTCCCGAACTTGAATGAGAAAAGTCTCTTTTACGCTGTGAGCGGAAGGGTTTGTGGGGCGGATGAGGACTCGACGCTCTGCATTGTGGCTACCAGTGAGGAGGAGGCGAAGGAAATCTTCATGAAGAGCATGTGCGAGGAGGAATCAGCCGAGGACCTCGAAGCTGCTTTTAGTGAACACGGCACTTGTGTGTTTATCGAAAGCATCGTTGCCTCGCGCACACCATTCGTGGGAGAGGCCCTCATTACGGCCGCCGACGTTTCCCACATCCAAGGATTTGTCGGCGACGTGACAGAGGCCGGCCACAGGGCGAAGCTGCTCGCCATCTTCGCCTCGCGGGAGGGGGTCTTGATTGATCTTAGCCCGGTGCCGGACGAGGAGACCGGAAAATTTCGCGTCTCGCTCACCGATGACATAGAGGGCACCGGGATTGACGACATCCTCTTTGACTCCGAGCAGGAGGGCATAGAGTTCATTGACGAGTGCCTGGCGTTGCAGGAAAAAAGGCAGGGCGAAGGAGCTGAGAAAGGCGTCTGTCCATGAGCGCGAGTGACGGCTTCATCGACAGGCACAAGGAACTGGAGTCGTTCCTGGACAGGAATCCAGAGATCGCCAGGCGGGTGCAAATTATCGATCGGGATCCCATCGGGTTTAATGCTGCCATTCACGGGCAACCGGAGAGATTTGATTTTCCTTTCCGCTCGGGAGCCTTCCAAGAAATTCTGGATGAGGGGCCTGCATACTTTGCGCGGATCAAGTTTGACCGGATGACGATCCTTCAGCGTGTGCAGGCCGGACTTGAGGGAACGCTGTCCCGGACGGACTCGGACAATTATTTCCGCGACCTGAACCCGGACCAGCAACGCGCTGTGATTGAGCGATTATTTCCTGCAATTGGTCCGGGCGAGGCCAGGGGGGAGGAGGGAAGTGAGCCGGATTTCTACGAGTGGGAGTTCGCAAGCCCGGCGGACGCGCGGAAAGCTACGGCTCTCCTCAATTCGGCGACGACAGGACCGAGAACTGTCATCGTGCGTAGTGGCGCGGCGGAAGGTTTCGCGGCAGTGCTCCAGGCAGTCGGACTGACATGGCAGGCATCTCCCTCTTCGGTAACGGAGGAGGATATGTGGCCGGAATGGCCGGACGATGAGCAGGAGGCGGACAACGTCGTCGAGGAGAGCAAGGAGCAAGGAGTGAAGCCATGACGACGGCTGACCTCACCGGGGAGGTATTCGAGGATGCGGCCGTAAACGACGCGAAGCAGATATTCGCAAATCTCTCGGACGAGGATGTTGCCTATGCGGTATCTTGGGAGCGCGGGGAGCATGTCGGGTTCGCTGCGCTCCACGATCGGATGGATGTAAACATGTTTCTGCCGGGTGCGGAGGAAGCCGATGCCAATGATCAGCAATGGCTGGATCGGGCGAACGCTGCCATAAAGGTTTTTGATGCCATGCTTCCGACCGTTGCGGCGGCGCGAGCTGCCAGCCTGCGCAAGGACGAATACGACAAATTCCAGAACGATTACGGATTCGTCGTGCAGGAGAAAGCGCTTACGGGACATGAGTTCTTGCTTGAGACATACGGGGCGGATCTGGACGTTGTTCGAGCGGCGAAACCGAAATGCGTGTGGACGCTCGTGGAGGGAGAGAGCGGAGCGACGTATCTCATGGCAGGAATCCACAAGATCAACCGGCTGAACTTTGTCATCTCGGAGAAACCGTGGGCGACAGGAGAAGAGCAATTCTGCTACCAGAATGATTTTCCCGAGGATGAAAGCTTGGGATCGCCCGCCACAGCAGAGAGCACGCTTGCCCGTCTCACCGAGCTTGTCGAGCTGGCCTGCGGCAAGCGGGAGGATGGCATTGATGACGCGCATTGGGATGAACTGGCGGCAGTGGCCGCCGAGGCACGAACGATTCTGAATGGCGCACAGGAGCAGGAAATTGGAGCAGGAGCAAAACTATGATTGATACTTATTCATCAGCCGGAGTGGTGGAGGAGGACTTCAGCAGCATGGAGACTCTGCAATCGGCCTACAGGCCGTGAGCGGGAGTGCGAGGGAAACAGGAAACGAAAACGGAGTATAACTATGGAAGATTTCACATGTGAGATAAGTGCGTGCATTCAAGCGGCAACCCCGCAGGAAGCCGCAAAGAGACTGAACGCAATGATCCTTTCCGGAGCATTGGAGCAGGCGCTTGTTCGTCATGGGGATGGCGGGGATACGTTGTATGCCGTCAATCTTTTTGATGGCTCAGTGGCGATTGAGGAGAACCCGGAGGATGAATCGCAGTTCGGTGAGATGGATCCGTCTGTGGAATATGAACTGGCGAATCCGCTCGGGGGACTTTTTACGGCCGCCAAGAGTGCCCTCGCGGATCTGGAGGGGATCATTCCGGGACTCGACCAGGACAGCCCCGTAACGCACGCTGCATTGAAGACCATTGCCGCGTTGCAGTGCTCTGTTGCGGCAGTTATTGATGGAATGGGTCCTGAGCAGGAGGAAATTTCTTCCACGGAAAGTCGCGGGCGGGGAATGTAAAGGCGAGGCATGGACGACCGGCGTTACTACATCAGCACGGGGGATCTGGCCGGGTTCTACACTCTGCGCTATCGCTTCGATGAGCAATATGCCGTCAGCTCCGGGGACGGCCGGCCGCCGGAGATCGGAATCCGCGAACGCGATTACTACATCTGCAACTTGTCCACGGACAGGGAGGAAGCAATCCGGAAAGCACAGGCCCACTGCGGGAAGGAGCTGGCGGTCGGGTTTGACCTCGACGAGATCAAGCGCCGTCCGGCACAGGAGATTGACTGGTCGGTGATGCGTGCCGGGGCATATGAGGGCGAGAGCATTCACTGGGTTCGGGACAATCATCCCGACTACCTCATGTGGATTATCGAGAATATGGGCAACAGCCGAGGCTACTCCGGGACTGTGGAGTTGGCGAAGGCGCTTATGGCCCACGAGATCGAGGCCAAGGTTGCTGCCAAATCCGCCGAGGAGGATGTCAGGCTGAGCGAAGCTGTCTGCTTCCTGAGAGCCGTGGGATCCGGCAAGGAGTCCCTGGGTCGCCAGATTATGACGGCGTGGACCTGCAATGAGCGAAGCGGGTTCATGCGGGACATCGGAAACAGCGCACTCAATGGGCAGGCCCCATCGGGGCGCGCGCGCGCGGTTGCCTTTGAGATCCTTGCCAAAGGCGAAGCGCGGCGCGGCAGCCATGCCTACAATGCCCGCATTGAGGAATTGGAGGCCACCCTCGACACCTTCATGGCGGAGGCACAGGCGGCGGCGCAGGAATGCCCGCCCGAGGAGGAAGGCGTTTTGCCCGAGGAGCCATCATCCGGGGTCAAAATATGAAAAAGCATTGCTTTTATTTCGGGAAGATCGCAAACCTCTGAACATGGCCATTTTTATGAAAACAGAACAAATTGCGGCCCTCACTGATCCGGAGCAACTCTTGCAGCTTGCCAGGACGGGGGATGAATTGACGCGGTATGCCGTCGCGTGGAATCCCGGCACTCCCGGCGAGGCATTGGAGGAGCTCGCCAAGGAGGACGGGAGAATGCGCCGTGTCGTTGCGCAGAACCCGAACACGCCGGTTGCTGTTTTGGCGGAGCTCGCCACGGAGCCGCTGGGGTATGTGCGTATTGCCGTCGCCAGAAACGCGAGCACTCCCGTCGAGGTCCTCGATGAGCTTGTCTGTGATCCAGATTTGGCGGTCCGCTTTGCGGCCTCGGAGAATCCGAGTGCCCCGGCGACCTGGGTGCAGGTAGTGGAGGCCACCCTCGCCAAGCTTCAGGAGGCGATCAGCGGTTGCAAATCTCCGGAGGGTATGGATAGCGCTCGCGCCGTGCTCATTCAGTGTGCCGAGTGCGCCGACAAGGCCGTCGCGATCTTTGCGGCACATACTCAACTCTCCAATGACGATGGAGGCCGCCCCGGAACTCCGGGAGGAGAGGGAGGAGAGGGAGGAGCGCCGGGACGAGGGTATTGTGGCGGCAGCAGCGAGGCTTTTGATGGCCGCGATGGCGACGAGGATCGCAGTATTGTGCTGCGAACCGGGCAAGAAGACCAAGCTGCATTGGCTGCATTGAACGAAGTAGTGCAGGAAACCACGGTGCAACGAGCCGCGCGGGAGGAGAAAACCGCTCGCGCTGCCTTCGCCAAGCGCGTTGCCCTTCTTCGGACAGGACTTGGCACTTTGCACAAAGCAAAGCTCTCCACTGAGAGTTCGCATTCCATTATGAAACGCCTGCGGAAAGGGGGAGCCAGCGTTTGCGCTGCCTCCGCAAAGGCCAGGCAGCACGCCATGACCGTTCTGGCATTGAGTTTCGCAATGGTAGGCACCCGCATCGCGTAGAAGGCGCACACACACGACCAGGAGAATTTGAGAATTATGACAACGCAAGAATCACCAGTGATCCAGATAAGCGACCTTCCGCCGAACATTCGCGGAAAACACGAGCTCTTCGGGGCTGCCTTAAATCGAGAGGACGCGGCGACGGCCCGATTATTTATCGGGCCGATCCTCGATTTCTATGTCGAGAGCGATGCGGAGATTCCCGAGGAGATCAACATCGACTACGCCCGTTTGATCCTGCTTGAGGAAATGGGGAGGCCACAACAATGAACAAGCTCACAAATGCGAGACGGCTGCGTGACGATCATCGTTTCCAGCAGGAAGGGCGCTCCATTCACGACCCGGAGCGCAAGAAAAACCTATTCAACCGGCCTCTTTCCATGGGCACGCAGGTTGCCATCTGGAGCATTGTGGGATCGGCAATCTTTGTTCCGTTGACTGAGCGTGGAGTGACTGAACTGCGCGATGCTGCGATCAAACATGTCGCCTCGCCGCTTATTACGAGCGTAACCGGGAAGGTGGAGAATGGCATTCACTCGATCCGCTCCACATGGCAGGCGTTTGGGGAGGTGGCCGTAATGCGCAAGGAGCTGGGAAGCAAGCTGCGGCAGTACGACATGCTCCAAGCGCAGATCAATGAGCGCAAGATGACGAACGGGGAGAACGTGAACCTCGCACACTACAATATCAGCGGGGATGCGGCGTGGACAACGATTCCATCAACCAAGAAGGATCTGCAAAAGGCGCTCGATACGATCGAGGAAATGACGCGGGCCGGGGAGAAGGAATTCTCGGCGGTCTGTGAGCGTTGCCGGGTGCAGGCGGCCGACCAACAGGCCAACTCCGGGGGCATTGCTGCCGGCCTGGTGCAGGCCGTTGAGTCTGACACCTGGCAGGACTACATGGCGGGGGTGATGTCCGATCTGGCGGAAGCCAATCAGGACGGACCTGGAGCCGTGGGGAAAGTTTTGGCGGATGTCGCCGGTTCGCTTCATGGCATGTCGGTCCTTGCGGACGAGGCAAGGAAGCAAGTAAAGAGTCACGAGGCGGCCGCCGAGGAACCCTCGCACACTCACGGGATCGCAAGGCGGTAAACCACAAGGAAGGCAAAGACTTTGAAAATAACGAAGAAACTCGATCGGGAGCACATGGACGCGGCATCGTTCCTGAGCGGATTTTGGGATGGCGAAAACAATGAGTATGTTCTGGAGGGGTTTCTGAAAGTCGAGGGAGGCGTCATGTACGGAGTTTGGCGCGACGAGACTTTCGACCCGAAAAGCATGGTGGAAATCCTGCGGGACATGCCCAAGGATCGCCTCTCCGAGCGGCCATACCAGCCAGGGCAGGCGTGCGATGGATCAATCGGCGCTCCCGTAATGGCCTTGTTTTACGACTGGTGCCGCAAAGCCGGCCGCGACCCGAGCGGGTTGGTCAAACAGGCATACGAGGGGGAGGACCGTCTCACGCAGGAAAGCATTGCCATCAATGAGAGGGATGCGAAGTGGCAGGGGGTAGCCATCCCCGATGTCTGGGGCGATCAGGAAACCGGTCTTCTCGTCCAATCGTTGCACAACATCAAATGGCACGACCTTGCTGGGGTGGTTTCTGATATTCACGCTGGCGAGGAGGTGCCTGCGAAGAAAACATACAACATCGTTCACGAGGGGAAGGCTTACGAGCTGGCATTTGTGCTGAACGAGGATAGCGGAATCATCACCGCGTACTGTGACGGGGGCGGAGGGCCGGCCGTCTTCAGTAATTGCATTTCACTCGACTTGCCATTTCCGCCGGTTGAGGGATGCGTCTGGCTGAAAACCTATTCCGAGAACGATATTTTGTCCGAAGACATGATAAACGACGGGCTTTTCGAGCGAACTGGCCACAATCAGGCCACTGGTCGCACGACCGTTCCGGAGGTCCGGATCACCGAGAAGTTGCGGGGGATGCTCTGCACCTTGGAGGAGCTGAAAAGTGTTTTGTGTCCTCCTTCTGAGGCGGCCTCCATCAAGCTCTGAGCGAGGCGGTTTGGGGGCGGCCCCGAGGCGTGTTGCCGATCGCCCTCAAGGTGGTTGTCGGAGTCATGCTGTACCCCCTAGAGGAGGGGTGCGGGGAACCGTGGTTCCCTGCGTCGGAACAGGAGAACGCTACAAAGCCATAATGGCGCGAAGCGCACCGCCTTGCGGCGGCGGGATCAAGGCTTGATTCCGCCGGACTCTTCTTCCTCGGATTCTCTGGAAAACGCCCGCTTGTAGGCCGCCTCGATGTCCTGCACCTCGTTGTCGGTCAGAAACGGAAACTCCTTCTCCCTGCGATTCTTTCCAAGTGCGCCAGAGTTGGCGTGCAGGCGCATCAGCAGCCGCTCCCTGTCCCTGTCCGGCATGTCCACGATGTCCCTCACGGCCGTCCTCGCCCGATCCAGCGACTCAATGAATTCCATCTCCATCGGAAGCGAATGATTGATCGTCCGGTTGAGGACATTGCCAAGATACTCAACCTGCGGGGTGAGGTCGGGGAACCGGAAAAGTCCGGCGAGCTCGCTCGGATTTGTAACCGTGAGGGCTCCGTTGTTCTCCATCTCGTATTCCGCAATGGACATCAAGGGCTTGGAAAATCCCTCCAGTGCCTCGTCATAGGATTTCATGTCCGCCAGGATGTCAGCGGACACAGGAAGAAGAAACCCGTCGCCGCCGACTCCGCCGCGAGCCAGCAGATCGTGGAGCAGAAAGCGGTGAAGCCGACCGTTCCCATCATTGAAGGGATGGATGAAGACGAAGGCGAACGACAGGGCCGCCGCACGGATGATGGGCGAGATGTTTCCCTCGCTTCGGGTGAAGCATTCCTCAAGCCCTTTCATCAGGCTTCCCATCACGGCTGGCGGAGCCCCAACCGAATGGACGATTTCCTGAAAATAGGCGGCAGACTCGCCAATATAGTTCTGCCCGGCACGGAACCCCGCCTCGGCGAACCTCGGCTCAACAATGGCGTTCTGAACCGAACGCAGGGCCTCCGCCGAGAAGGGGTTTTCCACTTGCCCACCAGCCTTGAGCATGGCGACAAACCGCCGCGCCCGGTCGGGGCTGGGCTCCTCCCGCTCAATCTCGAAGGAGGATTTCGTCTCCTTGAAGTAAAGATAGGAAACTGCGCGGGAAAGCGTTTCGTCGGAGAATGTCCTGAGATTGCTCGCAACCATCTCCGCCCAATCCGTCTCCTCAATCCCAGCAACGGCCTGCGTGCGGCGGATGATCGGAGAGAACTCCGCCGTTCCGAGCAGGTTGTTGTTCACCCGCCACTTCCCAACAAACTCGGAATCGCGCCGCGCCACATACATCTCAGAATCAATGGCCGGTACGTAGTTGCCGGTCCTTTCCGAGACCGACAGTTCTCGTCCCGTGAGAAACTCGTAGAGGAATCCGATGCGCTTGGAGTGCTGCGCCTGCGGGGCCTCCTCCAGGTATTTCGCCATTTCTGCGGTCGCAATGCCGGAAAATACCTTCTGGAGAACGTCCAGATTCATCCCATCATATTTGAGCGCAAACGCCACATGATCCATCGGACGCTCCGCAGGCGCATACGACTTCCGAAAGATTTCACGGACGCGCCCATCCGGCGTTTCCGTGCGAATCATCTGCGTCCCAATCTGCGAGTGATGATGGATGGGCGCACATTTGAGGTTCTGATTCTTGATGAGCCATGAGTAACCAGCGAGTTCCATGCTCTATATCTATGCAAAAACGCATACAGAAACAATGTTTTTCGCAAAAATGGATTTCGCAGACAAGGAATCCTGCAAAACCAGATACGAAACACGGCGTGGATCCTGCAAAAAGAGATACGGGACAGCGAAAGCGCATGAGAAACTATGAAACAGCGCAAAACGGCATACGGAAAGTTTCCGGTAGCTGTAGCAAAATCGCATATCAGCCTGCAAAACGGCATGCAGGAACGGTTTTCTTGGTAAAACCACACACGGCAGCGCAAAAAGATTGACATCCCTCTTATATATTATAGACGTTCACAACCGATGAGCGAATTCTCAAGCCAGTTTCTTGCCGAGGAGGAGGCTCATTCCGTGAGCTTTCTGCGCGAGTGCGGGCAGTCGTATTTGGAGGGGTATGTTGAACCTGCCGCACAGTTTGACGCTGCTGGTAGCATGCGGACCATTGGGCAATGCGAGCGCAAGAGCGCCCTCCTCAAGGATGTCAACGCGCATATCAGCGCCGAGTTGACCCTCATGGATCTGGCGGCATTCGGTGTCTTGGCTCAGGCCGGGGGATTCTCCGGGGCTCCGAAGTGTTGTAGCGACCAGGTGGAGGTCGGCTTCTCGACAATGCAAAATTACCTTTACTGCCTCGGTTTGCAGTTTACTGCCGGGGAGGAGGTGGAGCTGGGTGAATTTACGACTCGATGGTTCGAGCACCAGCGCAATCACAAGGCGGATCTGGGGCTTGGGTTTGATTCCGGTCTGGAAGGTTTCTCTCATATTCGTTTCGATGCGGCCCAGAGAAGACTCTTCGCCATGTCCCCCTATGCCGCGTCCGCTGTTGGGAGGTTGCAGGAGCGCGAACGGCAGCTTTGCGAAGAACTCAATGAGCTGCGGGGAATTATCGCGCGCAATGCCAAGCAACGCCTGGCGGGCGAGGACGCCAAGGAGATGTTCATCACGCGGACGGACATTAAGCGCAGTCTGGATATTGCGGGTGAGGTAGAGGAGGGGATTCGCATTGAACCCGCCTACTCCCCCGTTCAGGATCAGCCACAAGAAACCGTTGGCGAAGCAGTGGGGGTCAAACTATGAACCAGAATTACAAGGGCCTCGACACCTACAAGGCGTCGTTCCACAACGAAACGCCTCCCCGAGTGGAGGAGATCACGGAGATCCAAGACCGGGAGCAGGGCGATCTGCTCTGTTACGCGAACCCGCAGCACGAGACGCTGATCACGCGCGCGGTAAACTGTCACGAGGGACTGGTGACGGCGCTGGAAATGTTCGTGGCGCAGTATCAGGGCAATGGGCACGACGATCGGGAGCTTCGCCCGGAGATGGCGGCCGCCCGCAAGGCCCTTGCCGAGGTCCAATCCTACAGCGAACCGAAGATGGCGACGCCACAATTTCCGAACGACGTATTTTTCCGCGATACATGGGTGTCCCGGATGAAGCATGCCGGAAACGCCAAAGGAGTAAGCTACCACTGGGAACTTGCGGGGCCGAACGGGGCCGATTTCTTCCTGTTGCGCGAACCCCATCACACTGACGCGCAGATTGATGAGGCCGCTGCATATCTCCGCAGAGAGCAGGATGTTTGTGCTCTCTATTGGGTTGACGTGAACAATTGCATCGAACGCCCGGAGATCCCTGACCAAGGGGAGTCGCAGGCGGCCGGCGTAAAAATTTGAATGATTATGGACATCCGAGAAACACTTGATTACTGGCGCGCCGAAATGGAGGGCATTCTCGTTGCCCGAAAGGTTGACGGAAAACATGCGATTGACCGATGCGATTCCCAGGGGGAAGGCATTGAGGAGGTTAAGCGGTGCGACACGCCGGAGGAGGCGCTCATATTTCTGCGAGAGCAGCGGGAGATTGAGGCCCAGCAACTCTTGCGCGAGTACACCGGTCGGGAGATGTGGAAGGTTCCGGTCCTCGTTTATGTCGAGGCCACGTCCAAGGCTGAGGCCCAGCGCATCGCCAGCGAGACAGTAAAGCGGCCAGTCGCGGGCAGTCCTTGCGCCCCGGTTGTTGCGCTCGATGCGATGATGGAGCCCAAGCTGGCAGGCATCCATTGCACCTTTGCCGGCCCGCTGAGCGGATCCATTCTCACGCCAGAGGTCGGCGCTGATGCGGGATACATGCGCGGCATTCTCGCTGATGTCGCAAATGCCTGCGAGGAACCGGGGAGGGAACTGAGCGACATGCTCGCGGACATCTGCCATCTGGCCCACGCCAAGGGGCTTGATCCACAGGAGGTCATGGACCATGCGTTGGCTGTCTTCCAAGAAGAGATCAAGGACATCGCAGTGCCAGCAACCCAGAAAATCTGATTTATATGCAAGACGAGCAGAGGCGTTTCGAGGTCGGCCAAAAGAAACTTGGCGAGGCCAGCCATCACATCACGATCAACCTTCCCGTGCGGGTATTGGAGGAAGCTGACAAGGCGGACTACGAGCTGATCCATCTGGTGGGATTCCAGCGCGGATTTGAATCTCTGATTGTCGCCGTCTATGGTGACACGGGGAATGGTAACGAGAGCGACGCTGCGGATGCCGCTGTCGAATACCTGGAGGAGAACTTTCCCGAATCTCTTACGCAGGAAGAGCGGGAGAACCACCTCGCCTCGTGGGTGTGGACGATGAAGAACCCGCTCAAGTGCGCGGTGGATGAGGTCGGCGCTGCTGCTGAGCCGACAACGGGGATCAAAATATGAGCACGGAACTGACAGCACTTGCAGCTCTTCTCGAAGCGCATCTTACCCCACTCGGGTTCGAGCATGATAAGCCCCATAAGGGCCGCCTTCATTTCGTCCGTTATCCCGAGGGATTCGGGAAGAATGATCGCTTGGAGCGGATCACGCTCGAAGAGATAGGTCTGCACGCACCGATTGTTTACGGGTGCGCTAAGCACGGGGATCATCGCGGAATTTCAGGCCATTCCTTTGAAACGATGAGCTATCACGCCGATCTGGATCATGTCCTTTCCATTGCGCGGGAGCTGGAGGAGGAGCGCCAAGTTGCGCTTGAAGCCATGAAGCCGGTTCAGTCGGCGGGACCGTGGCAAATCGGATACGTGAAATCCACTGGACGATCTGACGGAAGGAGAATCGCGGTCATAAATGCACCACATCCTGATGGCGGAGGCGAAGATATCGCGGAATGTATCGAAGAATACGCTTCCCTCATCGTGGAAGCACCGCGGATTGCGGCGGAAGCCGCCGAGGCTGCCGCCGTTATTGCCGGCTTTCTGTCGCGTGAGGACCAAGGATGGTGCAGCCTGGAGGGTTGCGACATCAATGTGAAGGACGCGATCATTGATTCCGCGCAAGCTGTTGCCCGGATATCTGTCCTCGGCGAAGGTCCGTGGGGGAACGATTCGGAGACAACATACAATGAGGCCATGAAGACCGTGGCCGATAAGATTATGGAGATTGCCGGCCATGTCGAATCGGAGACCGACTGGAGCCGCGAGGTTGCGGAGGTGTTCGCCAGCATGTCTCAGCCCCAGGAGGGAGTGAGCAGAACCGGAGGAATTTCGTAAACTATGCACGTCGTGAATAAAATCGCCGAGGGGTATTGGAAATGGCTCTCCTCAATGGGAATCTGGCGCGAGAATGTGCGCGACCCGCTGCTATCCGATAATGGCGACGTGGTGGATTCCAACAGCAAACAATTGGCGGCATATCTCAAAAATTATCCGGAGCAATTCTGTGACGTGGATCCCAATTCCTACGACTACCGTAGCTTCGTCGAGTCCGTTGGTGCGGATGCTAAGGCGGGCGGGTTGATCCATGACGCGGACTTGTTGGAGTCTGACTTCGACTGCGGGGCGCACATCATCGAGAAAGTGGTGATGGAATCTCTGCGCAGGAGCGCGCTCAGCATGGCTGCCAATCTCCGCACCGGAGAGGTCAAGCAGCTCGATGCGCCTGACTTGGTGGCGGTGAGCAAGTATCTCGGAAGTTGGGAGGACGCCCTTCGATTGAGGCTTGTGCCCGGATCGTTGGATGGTTGGGAAACGCTAGAGCGCGCAGGGCTCAATGCCAATCTGGGAGCCGCTCTCTTCGCGCAAATGGGGAGCCCAGGCGGAAGCGGGATCAAAATCTAGTGGCTAAAGGACAACCAGTACCGTCCTTTGATGATGTCCTCCGTGGCGTAAGAACAGCCGCAGGCGGGGATTTCACCATTGACGAACATGAGGCCGACAAGGATGGCCGGGGATATGGCACAATCTGTCTGAGCACCCGTGACTACGGTAACGTGGGCGAAGAAACTCCAGGGGAAGAGGACATCAAGGCCGGCCGCGCTCTGATCGCGCGGATCGAACGGGAATGCCCGAACGTGCGCGGCACCCTCGAAACAGTGGACGAGTGGACGAATGTGGAATTCTCAGTCCATGGCGAAGCGCTTGGCCCTCGCCCGCCTGGCCCGAAGGCCCGTAGCGAGTTGCTCATGGCATTCAGTGAGCGAATTACCGAAATGGGGAGTGCTCACGGATGGAGGCGTGATGACAACTCGCGTGGCGAGATCCGCCTGGTAAATGGCCCGAAATGGGACAGCCCATCGTTTGAGGTGAGCCTTACTGTCGAGCATCCTGTGCCACCAGGCGGTCGGCGGCAGGAATGGTCTGCGGAGAGCGACAAGAAATGGTTTCTTGCTCTGGAACTCGGAGACGTTCAAGTGGAACTCCCAACCAACAGCGTCACTGGGTCGGCTGTGGGAAAAGCCTTGGAGACTGCCTACGAGCTCTCTGCCGGACTCGAATTCAGCCGGGTCAGATTCTTTGTCGGATTGGCCGATGGGACTCCGGTGTGGCCCAAATGGAAGAGTGAGGGCGAACGGAAACGCTTTGGGGGTGTCAATCTTGAGAAGGCGAGTTCACTCGGGTCTCTTTGCGAGAGGATGGCACCGGGGGAATTCCTTTGGGCGCAAACATCTTTAGGCCGCCGGTTCCTCGTTGATAATGAGGCGTTCGCCGATCTCCAGGCGCGAGGGATTCTAGCGGCCGCTGGGATCGTGGATCGGCAGAATCAGGACTGCTCTTGGAGTTACGCCAAGGTTCCTGTGCAATTCAGTCGGGACTGGGTTTCCATTCAGGCGGCAGTCAACGCGGCAACCAAGCTGACTGCCGCCGCCGAGCAGGCTCCGGAAAAGACTCTTTCAAAGAAGCTATGACGAACAACACGATCATCGAGGCACAACCATGACCCGACAACAACTCCTCCCTGCCGTCCAGCAGGCAGCCACCGAATCCGGCGAGAAAATCTACATCGGTAGAGACGGATGTACCATCGACAATATGGGGGAGATCAAGTTCACCGAGGATTACGATGAGGGACCGTATTTCTATGCGTCCGAGCGCAGCTTCGCCATGCTCTATCGCTACGCCTGCCCCATCGGCGTTATCGCCCCCGGCGACTCGCGCATCTTCTGGTCCCGCGAGGATGAACTCCTCGCCGAGCTCGCCAATGTGGAGGTAATTCGGACCGTCGAGGATGTCCGGTGCCAGTTCAGTGCTGAGGACATTTTCGTCACGGACGACGTGGCGATCGGGATCCTTCAGATGGCGCAGCGCGGCCATGACGCTGAGCACGGGATTACATGGGACGTGCTCAGGGAGCAAATCCCGGAGGAGGAGATGACCATCGCGAAGGGATACGCCTCGCCGAAGCTGATTGCAGAGCGGATGGCCGAGCTGCGCATTATTAAAACCGTCGAGGCCGAGACTCGAACTGCTGATTTTCTGAGTGCCATGTTTTCGGACGATGAGCGCCCGGAGGAGCTGGTGTTTGATTCCATACCAACACAGGAGGCACTGGAGGGGATTGTGCGAGCCGCCATGGTGCATGCTTCCCATGAGGAATGGGTTGCCGCCGCCGAAGAGCGCGGGGAAGGGATCAAGCTGTGAACATTGGAGAAACCTGCGAGGTGGTCTTGCTGGATCGCGCCGGCTGCGAACTGTTTCGTCGCGACTTCGATCTGATGAAGGAGGCGCGGCGGTTCTTCAAGGAAACCAAAGGCGATCAGGGATTCTGGGAACGCCATGCGGAGTGCAAGGACTTCCCGCTCGACATCCGCACGATCCAGCTCGTGAAGAATGGCGAGGTGGTCGAGGATTCAATCCCGCGATTCAAGGGGAGTCCGGAGCACGAGCTGGCGAAACGCCGTGCGATCCTTTCGTGTGTTGAATCTACGCGGCTACTCCCCGATTGTGCAGACGAGATCGATGCGGAGGATCTTCGCGCCGATGGGTTTCTGGACATCGATGAGGGCGAATGGTTCCTGACATCCCTCGGGGAGATGGAGATTGAGGGACCGGACATCCTTGTGGCTGCTGTGGTGGGCGGCATTCTGTCAACGAGCGAGGATGGGGGTGTAAGGCCATGAGCAAAGACGCATTCGCAACTCCGACGATTCACATGAATGGCACCGGAGCGACGATGCTTGTCGATGGCTACGAGGCCGCAAGTTCCGCGCTTCAAGCCTTTCAGGACGCTTTCGACCGTGTTGAGTTCAATGCCCGCGATTACTACGTCCAGGGACCGGATGCCTGGTCGCAAGCCCTTGACGAGCGCGAGGCTGTTTTCTCTAAGATCCGGGAGATTGAGGGCTACCTCAATGCCATCCGGGGAAGTCTCTGCGAACAGGTGGAGGCGCGGGAGGGTCTCAAATCGGGAGGGGCGAGGCTGTGATCTCGTGAGCACGATGCAAGCCGTTGTCGCGGCGGCAAACCGGTTCGCGACGAGGGAGGAGTTCGCCTCCTCGCTGGAGGCAGAGGACGATGGAGGTCCGAATAATGTTATCGATGCGCCATGGGAGGGGCGTTTTTGTGAGGGGAAGTTGTATGCCGACGATTACGGCGAGGATCCCTACGTGTACGAGGCCAGGTACATCGACCCACGCACATTCAAGGGGAACTTGAAACTTGAAGGCATGACCTACGAGCAGGTTGTGAACATGGAAACCACGCGGAAGTATATCCGGTGGCTCCAGGAGGGATCCGAGGCACCGGCAATCACCGTTGTCCTGCAAGGCGAGGACAAGATTCCATACTCGAACAATCGCCGAAGGGTAGTGGCCGCATTGGAAGCCGGAATTGATGTGATGCCAGCCAGGGTTGAGATCGGACGTGTCAGTGGGATATGGGCAATGGTTCTCGAAGCCCGACAGGAAGTGGCTGCGCGAATTGAGGCCATGGTTGAAGCTCCGCAAGCCGCCGTGAGAATATGATCCAGAATCCCCACAATACCCGTGTTCTGCGGGTGGAAACAGACGCGGGATTTCCATCCGTTCAGTGGACGGACGACCAGCAGCACTCAAAATCCTTCTGGACGACCTTCTCCAACCAGCCGCGTGAGGATGGAAGCAACCGATACATGGCCTGTGCGGGGCAGTTTGGAGACGGTCTGGAGGAAAGGCGCGGCGCGATTATCGAAGCTCTCAACTCGTTGGAGTGGGCTGAGGGTAGGAATTGCCTTGCCTCCGCCCCGTGGGTCCCGCCTTTGGGGGATTTTCCCCAAGAGGTCGCCTCCGGCGGGGCCAAGCTCTAGCGTGCGCCTTGGCAAAAAAGCATTGCATTTTTGTTCTGCCTCTCGTATCTCCATTTCCCAGTCATGGACGAGCAAACCGAGAAGCCACCCGCAGAGGAGGAATTACGCACTACCCAGGTTCCGGTGATGAAGAACATCCCGGAGGAAAGGCGCGCCCGCACGAGCCTGCTTTCTGAATTTAACGCGAAGCGCGTATGGATGGTGATCGCGGGGGCGCTTTTGATCACCAACATCGTCTCGCCGCTCGTGCTCACGCAGATGCTCACGAAGGAGCAGCTCATAATTGCGCTTGATGGGGCGAATACTTTTCATGTCGGCCCGGCGAAGGAAATGGAGTCGAGCCAAGAGATCATGTCAACGCACGCACTGCTGGCTTCGATCGCCCTTCTCCAGCGAAGTGCGGCCGGGTTCGATTTGCCGGAAGTTCTCAAGCAGCTTTACAACTCTGCCTGCGGCGAGCGGGCCACAAAGGAGCTTGCGAAGGCCATGCCGGACATCAAGATCCGCAACGAGCGATGGAGGCCGGAGGTCTCCAAGGTGGAGATGATCAAGATGGATGCGGCGAACCTGTTCTCGATCCGAGTGGCGGGCCAACTCGTCAAGACAGGCATTGCGGCCGGCTCCCCATTCGAGAGCGTTCAGAATTACACGCTCATTCTGAAACTGATTAAAAACCCGCGTCTCACGCAGAACGCGAGGTATCCGCTGGTTGTCTATGACTATGAGCTGCGGATGGAAGCTCCTCTCGGCGGCCCCGGAACCAAGCCCGTCCAACCGGTGCCGGCTGACGTGAAGGGCCAAGACGCCCGCAAGCACCTCATGGATGCGATCGAGCAGGAGAAAGGGAAGCCCGCTCAGTGAATTCCAGGGTCATTATCAATTTCTTCAAGTCCAAGACAGGACTTGTCCTGCTCTTTCTCGGAGCGGTCGGGATATTTCTGGTTATGACCTACAACGAAACGAGGTCGAAGGAGGCAGAGAAGAAGGGGACGAGCGACAAGGCTGCTGGAGCCGCGCAGAAAGGAGCAGGCGACCAGCCGGAAAGCACACAGACGGTCGTTACCCGCGATGTCGCCCCTGCGAACAAATTTGAGACCGTCGCACCGCCGGAACGGCTTCCGAAGCCTGCGGAACCGCAGCCGACGCCAGCGACGCCGACCACGCGGGCTGCCGTCGAGAGGAAGCGTGCTCCCCTGACTCTCTATGTCGGCGCGGCCACTCCCACGCCAGCTCCTCCGGTCCTGCCCAATCCTTTGCTCGTGACCTCCGAGACTCTCTATGCCCCCTACGGGCGGCTCCTGGAGTGCCGACTCGTCAACACGATCGAGAGCATCAACACGCGCACGCCGGTTATCGCGGTGGTGACACGACCGCTCTGGTGGAACGGGCACGTTATTGTGCCGGCAGGGACGGAGGTTCACGGGACGGGCTCTCCGGATCCGTTGCGGGACCGGATCTCGGCCGCCGGCGGATGGCGGATGGTTATCGCGAAGAATCGAACCATGCCCAACGGTGCCGAGTTACAGGTGAGCGGCTTGGCGCTCGACATGGACCGCAGCGAGGTCGAGGACGACGCGGAAGGGAATGTCAGGATAAAATACGGTGTCGCCGATGGCTCCGCAGGACTCAGGGGGAAGGTGATCAAGAGCGACGATTGGGCAGAGGTGAAACTTTTTGCCGCTACCCTCATCTCCGGTGCCGCGAGTGGATTGTCGAAGACAACATCAACCGCCTTCGGCCCCCTCCCGGTAGCAGGGCTCCAGAATGCCGGACTCAATGCGGGGCAAGCAGTGGTCGATCGCTACGCGGACCAGATTCTCAAAACCATCGACAGGGACGGATTTTACGTCCGAGTGCAGGGCGGAAAACGATTCTACCTCTACATTCTCCAACCTTTGGACATGCGGGCCGCTCAGTTGCAGCCGGCTCCCAGCGCCGAGGAGACGCAGCGGCAGCTTGTGCAAATGGCGAACGCAAGCCCTTCTGGCGCGGCGGGCCAGAATCCCATGGCTGCCTACATGGAAATGTTGACCAAGATCGGTGCAGGCACGGCAGCGTCGCAGAATCTATCTGGCGCGGCAGCGGCGCAGCAGAACCCTTACGGCGTGGGGGCAGCAAGCCAGGCTTCCTACGGCGCGGTTCCGGGAGCGCAAGCGCCCAGGCAGCTTTCTCCGCAGGAATTGCAAAACGCTCTCTTGCAGCAGGTGATCCAGCAGAAGATGGGAGCGATGGGTGCGAATGCCGCCGCCAGGGAGCAGCAGAACGCCACAGACGCGGCGGCGACGACGCAACGCACACAGGACGCAATCCAGCAGATACAGCAGCAGGGAGGCGGTCAGTGAGCGAGGCCCGTGTGCCGAACTTCATCGATGCTGATCGGCTCGTTGGCATTACCGAATTCCTCTGCCGTCGTGTTCGAGGGCAGGAAGAGTCTCTGCGTGTAGTCGGCGAAGCGGTCCAGCGTGCCGAGATGGGAATGGCCCCGGTCGGGCGTCCCATGGCGAGTTTTCTTTTCCTCGGGCCGACTGGTGTCGGGAAGACCGAGACGGCCCTCGCGCTGGCGGAATTCCTCTACGGGACCGAGAAGGCATTGAAACGATTCGATATGGCCGAATACCAGACCAAGTCGGCAGTCGAACAGCTCATTGGAGACAGGAGCAGCGCCGGACTCATGGGACATGCGGTTGACGACCTGATGGCGCGTAACGGTGGCGGGATTCTTCTTTTCGACGAGATTGAAAAAGCAGACAAAGACCTCTCGACTGTGTTCTTGAGCGCGCTTGATGCCGGCCACATCACTATGGCGACGGGTGAGAGCAAGCGCATGGACCATTTCTATTTCATCTTTACGAGCAACCTCGGGAGCGCGGAGGCCATCAGGATGCAGCGCCTCCCACAGAAGACCATTGAACGCCGGGTTCTCGACGCCGCGCAGAAATGGTTCCGCCCGGAACTGTTTGCCCGTTTCCAAGAGCGCCTCGTATTCAATCGGCTCTCCTTCGACATCCAGAGGGAAATCGCTGATGGGCTCCTTGCTCGCAAGACCCGCGAGCTGCGGGAGAGCTATGGAATGACATTGCGCTACACTCCCGATGTTGTTTCCGCACTCATGGACATCGGGTACACGAAACTGCTCGGTGCGCGGCCGATGCGCGGAGCCGTGGAGCGCGAGATCGGAAATGCCGTCACGAAATATATTCTCTCCGGAGGGAACTCGTCAGGGGCGGTTCTCATCGCTTTTGACCCCTCAAATGGGTTCACCGCCAACAGGGACGAGGAGCGTCTGCAAGTTTTTAATTAAAAGCATTGCATTTTCAAAAAATCCTCTGTTCCATGCGAAACTTCAGCCGTTAAAATTTATGTTACACCCAAGACAAATGCAGAGAGCAGGAAGCCGAAGCGAGCGCGGCTTTACATTGCTGGAAATCGTGCTCGTAACAGTGTTGGTCGTGGGCTTGCTCTCGATCATGGTCTATAAATTCGCGCCGTTTCGCGAGGGGCAGAATGTTGCCATCTGCAAGACGAACGTAACGAAGGTGCAGCAGGCGATGCGGTGCTTCGCGATGCTCCACAGCATCGCTGATGGTGGGGCGGTGGCGAGCACTGACTTCATCGGAACCGGAACCGACATGCTGCTTGCGGCAGATCCTGTTTGCAAGAGCGGAGGCACTTACACAATGCTGGATGTCGTTCCTGCGATGGGGACGGCATATTGCACAGACTCCATTGCCGACCACAATCCGGCGGGCGCGGACATCCAATAAAGAAGCGCGGACGTGTTCTTTGAAGCGCGGGTTCCCTCGAAGGGGGGAATCCGCGCTTTCTGTTTAATGCGGGATTGGAGTATCGGGGACGGCCTCTATGGCAGAACCGCGTTTATCGGCTACGACATGATGATGAAGGCGGAACCGGGTTGCAAATCCGCAGGGGCCTACTCCTACCTGTCGAGTGTTCCGGCGGTAGGGGCGATGTTTGCCACCTGCTCCGTGGCTACCCATAATCAAGGCATCCCGAATGCCCAGTAAGCGCGATTGCACGCGGAAAGAACCTGAATCTCCGCATGAGTAAATTCAGGGTGGGCGGGCTTCCTGGTCATGGTCCTTTGCCTCGGCGAGGCGTTTTTTTGCTTTTGTGCAAAAAAAGGCATTGCTTTTATCTGCACAAAAAGGCATTGCTTATTTGTTGACCACCGCACCTCAAAAAATTAAAACGTCCTCCGTGGGACGCAAAAAGAAACCAGTGGAAATTAAACGCAAAACCGTATCTGCCAGGATTCTGCCTGCCCTCGACGAGAGGTGGAAGGGCATCGCGAAAACGACAGGAAAGTCCAAGGGGGCTGTTCTTGAGGGTTTTCTATCCAGCGAGCAGACCTGTGAGGAAGCCCTCCGCGAAGGGGATTGCAAGGAGGGCGGAGTGCGGGATCTTAGCAAGAAGTCTTGCCGGGCGTGCGGCAAGCGAAACGAAAGCGACTTGCCATCCAAGGAATGAGCGTTGAGACAAGATCATTCCGGATCCGCCACCTTTTTGACCGTGATCGGTTCAATACGGATCCCTTCCTAGCCCCTGCACAGTGGCATATCTGGACCGATGGGCTGGTGGCGGTATCGGCCATGCTTATCGGCGGCGTGTGGCAGAAAGGCCCTCCCGTGGAGTATGCGGATACGAACGCCACAAACCGCATCGCCTCGCTGGCTGATGACATGCTCAAGCGTGGCTACAACGGGCAGAAGACGAGAAATCTCGGGGTGATCCTTCACAGTGCCGACGATCTGATCCTCGCGACCGTGAAGGCGGAAATGTCCACCCCTGACAAATACGATCTCTGCGAGGGCCTTATTGTCGATGACCCCGCATCGGTCCTTGATGCAAAGCCGACAGCGCAGAGCTGCTACCGCTATATTCCGACTCCTGGCAACCGGAAAGCGGTTGCCGCAATGGCCCACTCCGACAGGGGGACGGTCCTCCTGCCTTTGGCTTCCTCTGATTTGGGAATCAGTGTGGCCGTTGTGCTCGCGCCACTGGAAATGGTTTCAATCATTCCGGCAATCCTTGGTCCTCACGACGCGGGCGATGGGGTGACGCATGATGTGGTCGTGTTGCAATACCACCGCATGACGCTCGTTTCAATTTTCCAGCGCCCGACGGACGAACTGCCTGGCGGGCTCTGCGGACTCATCAATATGCCTCACGGTTCACGCGGCGGACCGTCTCAGGCCGGGGAGCGCATCAAGGCTGAACTTATGGGGCGAGGAGCGAAGTCCCTTGCGGTCTTTGTCCTCCAGGCATCCCCGTCAGTCGATATTGCGCCTTTGCTCTCGGATATAAAAGCCACGATGACGGGATTCAAAGGGCAAGTGATGGTTGGCGGGATTCCCGCTGCCAGCATCGAGGGAGAGATGCGCTCGCTCAATCCGGACCTTCCTATTCCGGAAGGGGATTTCTTTCGCCCGGAATTCCTCACAGCCCGACGCAGAAATGATTCCTTCGTTGCATCAAATGCGTGGAATGGGGGAGACCACTCTGCCGCAGTGCAGGTGGCCAGAGCCGCCACACAGAATCTCTCAGACCATGTAATGCGCGGCGCGGAGGCGCGGCTGACCTATTCTGACGGGGCTCTTGTGGCCGCTGGCCGCATTATGAGCTGGTTGTTAATCATCGCGGCAATCACCTGCATCATTTCCGCCGGACTCTTTGTGAGAGCTACGCTCACCTCGCCTTCATGGCTACTGAAGGAAGAGCAGGCGGAGGCCGCAAAGGAGCGCCTTGTTGGCGAGAGGCAGATTGAGGCGGCCCTTGTTTTCTGGCGCGATGCGACCATCGAGCGCTCTCAGGCGTGGAGGGTACTGGAGCAGCTCTGCGCGATCATTCCGGGGGGCAAAGGTGGCGTGATTTCAAGGCAACTCGCCTATAAGCTCGAACCGCTCCTCACTGCGACAGCAGGGGGAAAGCCGCCGGCCCGGATTGGATTTCGCAGGCTTTGGACCATTACAGGTGCCGCAACGGAGGCAGGCACAGCAAGCCTTGACTCCATGGGGCAGTCAACCATTGAGATGGCAGTCGCTCAGGGCGTCGATTCCCCAGCGCCCAAAGGGGGGGGAGCGAAGCCTGTCGGACAGCCATATCCGCTTACCGTGAACATGGAGCGGACAGTTAGGCGCGGCGGGCCAATCAACGGAGAGAACTACCCTACGGATTGGCTTCTCAAGCTGGCGCAAGTGATCCCGGCGACGGCCATTCCTGAATCAATCCCGGCCGGCAAGTCTCCGCAGATTCCTCCGCCATCCAAAACAACGCAACCATGAGTAATACCGGCACCATAGTCATCCGGCAGATTGTTATTCCGGCAGGGATATGGCTCCTCATCTTTGCTGGAGGGCTTGCCCTTTGGACGTTATTCTCCAAGGAGGCGGGCATCAGGGGAAATCGTTACGAAACCTTCCTGTCTGACACCCAGACGGCCGAAGAGCTGGCGAAGAAGAACGGTCGTGCCGCCAAGGCGGAGCTCAATCATTTCCGGCACATTGGAGGGGGCGACCAATACACGGCAGTCGGGGATATTCTCCAGCAGTTTGAGAAAATCGCTGGTAACGACTACCTCCGGAGGGTGTTGTTGCGGAAGGTGACGGATGGCACCGATTTCGGCATGGTCAGTGGCGCAATTGTTCTGGAATTGGGCTACGACGGGACGTTCATGGCAATTCAGCAAGCCTTTCTCAATCTTGAGAAAAGAAAGGCGAATATGATGCTGATCAGACTCTCTGTAGATGGAAAGGACGCGAATCCGGCGCAGGGGAATCCCAATCCGTATATCTCTGCCACGGCTCGGTATCTCGTTTTTGTGACGCCTGATGCGTGAGCGCCAGTAAGCCTCGAAGTGGATAATATGAAAAACTCTCTATGCGCCCTCGCCGCTCTTCTCTCCGCATCCATGCCTGCCATGGCGGGCATGGGATCGGATAGAGCGAAGCAGGCGGAGGCGATCATAAGTACCATTACGTCTAAGCCAACGGAGGCTCAGTACGCGGACTTGGTTGCGAAGGATCTTGAGTCTTTCCGTGCTGAGGAGAACATGGAAATCGCGAGAATTGTGGCAACTATGGCGATTGGCGGAAGGGCGAGGGATCCTTTCGGGAACAGCACCTCAATGAATCTTGTGGCCGCGCCCGCAAAATCGCTCCAGAACGGAGGGACATCTGCATCGGGGCAACCGCTGCCGGAAGGCCCCCGAGTCCGGGACGCTGTCCTCGCCATGCGGGTCGTGGGAGTGAACGCCCAGCGGGGGGAAATCTACTGCGGATCCCGAATTATTAAGACCGGAGATTCTCTTATGCTCGGGTATTCCGGGAAAAGTTTCAAAGTGAAGGTGATCTCCATCTCTCCGGAGGAGGTTGCTTTTGAAGGCCCCAAGAAGGAGCTGGTTTTACTGCCTCTTTCAATCGTGCCATCCCTGCGCCCACAGCAACTCCTGCCATCAAAATAAGCACATGACCAAGCAAAAGACCCCCGCTATTATCCTTCTCATTGCCATCACAATGGCAGGACTCGCGCACGCGCAGCAGCCCCCGGCGCAGATGCCAGGCAAGCCGACAATTCCAGTCAAGCCGCCTGGTGCTGTCAAAGCCCCGGAAGCTACTCAGATCGTGAGCGTGGCGGCACCGGCTCTCGCTGGCAATCCGGATCCGACGCCCGCCTCTGGCTCTGTCGAATCTGCCGACGTTCAGAAAGAGGAGGCATCAAACGCCGCCGGAGATCCGGCAGGCAAGCCAGATCCAACAGCGGACGCGCCAGCATCGAACTCCGAGGCCGCGACGCCTCCTGTCCCTGTGGCCATCAGGAAGGATGCGCCGCCAGAGGAATCTGCGACATGGGTGAGGGATATGCCCCTGAACGATCTGCTCTCTGTCTTGGCCCGCAGGAGCAACTATCAGTATTTCTCGAACCCATCTTTGTCCGGGATCTCTGTTCAAGGGCAGCTCCTTGATTCTCTGTCGTCGATTGACCAGATGCGCGGGCTTGGCCTCCAGTATGGCGTCACGATCTATGAGCGCGCCAACACTTTGTATGCGTTCCTGCCCGAACAACTCGCGGCCATGCCCAAGCGTGAGTGGACCTACAAGCTCAAATATCTGGGCGTCCACAGCAAAGAGGACAGGGACTCTCTAGCGCAGATCATCAAGCCGGCACTTTCCAGCACTGGCACCGTGCAATTTGAGGTGATGACACGCACGGTCGTCGTCCTCGACAACGAGTGCGCCCTCGCGAATGTCCAAGGACTCATCGAGAAGCTCGATCGCCCCCAGAAGCAGGTGATCGTCAAGGTGCAGATCCTACGCATGCTCAACAACGGATCGAATAAATTCGGCGTGGACTGGTCGGAGAGCCTCGGGAAGGGAGTGACAGTTGGCGCGACCGCTTACGGTCAGCTTGACAGCCTTTTTAACTCGATGCCAGTGGTCGGTGACTACGGACAACTCGGACAGACGATCAATACAGTCATTGCCAATTCGCTGACTGGAGGAAGAGGGGGGGCAACGTCAGCAACGACGACAACATCGGTAGCGCCATCAACGATAGGAACTACAGGAACTACAGGAACTACAGGAACGCCTGTTGCTGCCGCTGTCGCTACTTCGGCGATCCCAGCAGGCATTGTGCTGGATCCAGTTCAGGTGAAGGCAGTCATCCGGGCGCTTATCGAGAAGGATGAAGCCGTTCAAGAAAGTGGTCCGACCGTTATCATCAAAGACAACCAGCAGGGCAAGTTCTCCCTGATAGAGCTGATCCCGATTGTCACCCAGCAAGTCTCTCAATCAAATGGGACGAACCTCATCAGCTCGTCCGTTACATATGAAATTGACCCCAAAAGGGAAACCTACGTTGGGCTGCAAGTCGTGATGCGCCCGAGTATCCTTCCAGACCACACCATCGAAATGACGCTGGAACCAAAAATTGCGACAGTGACGGGGTACACGATCGCGCAGACGGGAGTTGCCGGCATCACGAACTCCTATCCGAATGTGAGCGAGACGAGCGTGGACTCTGTCGCTCGTATTCCGGACGGCTTTTCCCTCGTGCTCTCCGGTTACTACCAGATCGAAGAGCGCGAGCAGGACAACAAGGTTCCTCTACTGGGAGATATTCCAGGGATCAGCTTCGCCTTTCGCAGCAAGTCGCACTCGAAAGTGCGTAGCAATGTTCTCTTTGTGATCACTCCGACGACATATGACCCTGCCGATCATGCACGCGCAGTCGAATACTCGGAAATGATCAAGCAGCAGACAACCCCTCCGAAGAGTCTGAACTATGCAGATGATGAAATGCCAGGGGAGGATACGAAGCCGAACCTCATGCAGAGGCTCCGCAATATACTTCCGTTCAAAGAGAAGAAAAGGCGCATTGAGGTGGATCCTGAGCATCCAGCCAATATTCAGGGCTCTCCCAAACTGACCACCAGGCAGCAAGCGGAGCAAGAGCGAATCCGCAAGCAAATCCTCGCAACGAAAAGCAAAGATGTGGAGGTCAACCAATGAGCGCGAGCGGAGGGCCGCCGGCGGGCGCAAACCGCAGCAGATTCCTTACTGCGCTCGTTACGGGTGGGACAGTCCCCCCCTCAAAGCCAGCAATCACGCCAACCGCACAGCCAAGCGAAGGGCCGGACGAACGCTTTGCGCCTCCGCCAGTTGTGCTGCCGTCTGCTGCCAGTGCCCCGGCCTCGGCTATCAGCATTCGGGACAGCGGTGCGGGCGCGCTGCCTTCCGTGCAGCCAATGCAAGCCGTAACTCATGCGAAATTCGAGGCACCGATTCGGCAGACCATTTCGCGGGAGGAGATGCCCCCCACTGACCACGTTTCCATCGGGAAGCAGGCGGCGATCTCCACCATGCGAAAGATCATCGTGCAGGGGTATATCGGAAAAACTGAGGCCAATGCGTATTTTGCCGAGTGGTGCAAGGCGAGTGATTCTTCTCGTGGGGACTTTTTGGCGGACTGGCTTAAAAGCACGTCACATGAGGACGGTGACGGTATCGCAGACAAGTTGGCCAACGGGGACATGGCCCTGCCGATATGCGATTTCGCCGTGCCCCTGCCCCCGCCCAGGGCATTCTACAACAGATGTCCGAAAACGACTGAACTTCTCAGGTCGCTCAATGTTATCGTCGTCTCTGAGACCGATGGGAAATTTCTTCTCCTCGCATCATTCAATCCCGTTTCCACGGTGACGATTCTTCCACACGTCTTGAACTGTGTTGAAGCCGAAACTGGCGTTGTGCCTTTTCTCTCGGCCATGAGGCTCAGATTGAATGACTGGCGAAAACTTGGCGATGCACATTTCAAGCAGGCGGACTAGAGGAGTATGGCTAACCTGAATCTAGGATTTGAACTGCCGGAGACTATCGTTTCGGAAATGGTCGCGTTTCTGCGATCCAAGAAGCCGGAGATTGCGAATAAAAACGCAGTCGAAATCCTGCGCGCGTGCCCGCGAAATGAGGTTCTCGCCGCGCTCGCCGCATGCAATGGGCTTCCGTTTGTTCCCGGCATTGCCGCATGCGTGCAGGGCGATCTGCTCGCCCACTTTGACCTCTCTGTTCTCCGTCGTGGGATGATGGTCCCTGTCTGCCTCACGGATACACGCCTGACTATCGCGATAGCCAATCCGTTTGAAACGAGCGGACACAACTACTGCGAGCAGCATTACTCTTCGCACGAAATCGTCGTTGTTCTCGCTCCGATGTCAGAGATCGAAGAGATAATGGGAGCAAGTGAAAGCACAGTTTCGCAGAAGGACATTGATGGCCTTGAATCCTACGGAGACGGCACGGGGCACGAACTCGCGGAGTTCAACCTCGGCGTGCCGGAGAATGAGACAGTGCGCGATCTGTTGCGCGACATATTCAACCGTGCGATAGCCATACAGGCATCCGACGTTCATTTTTTCACAGAAGCCGAGCGGTTCTTCTACAAATATCGTGTGCATGGCGATCTCACGAAGGATTTCCCCTTGGAGCTTAAACTCCAGAGGCCAATTGATGCCGTCATGCTCCATCTGGTGGGAAGATCCCCAGAGGATGGGCGTCGCGAGATCGGCATTGACGGGCGTCTCGTTCTTGTCCACGGCTCTGGCCGTAAAATCAACTGCCGGTATGTCCGGCACAGGTCCATCCATGGGTGGAAGGCAGTCCTGCGTATTCTCGATAAATCCCGTCTTGAGCCACGGCTCGGCGTTGGCACCCTCGTTTTTGACGCTGAGACGCTTTTCCAACTCCGTCGGGCGATCAAAATGTCCGATGGCATTCTCATCATGTCGGGGCCAACAGGATCAGGGAAGAGCACTACGCTCGACGCCATGATCCGCGAGGTCTTCGACCCACGATACAACATCGTTACGCTGGAGAATCCGGTTGAGCAGGAAGTGCCTGGCGTCTGCCACTGCGACATGCAGAACAATGAGGAGTTTCCTCTCTACATCCGGGCTTTGATGCGGGCGGATCCGGACATCATCCAGATTGGGGAAGTGCGCGACCACGACTCGGCCGCTCTGGCCGTCGAGGCCGCCATCACTGGGCACCAAGTTTTCACGACAATTCACACTCCGTCTGCGGCGGAGATCCTGGACCGGATGGCGCAACTTGGCATCGCTCGCCCGGACCTGGCGCGAACCCTTCGCCTGCTTTGCGCCCAGCGACTATTGAAAACCGTCTGCCTGAGCTGCGCCACAAGCGAGGAAATTACAGTGGAGGACTCGCGCATGTACGGGCTGGAGCCGGGGGACATTGGGAAACTCATCAAGCGGCATTCCCCCAGCGGATGCCCCAAGTGCCACAATCTCGGATATTCCGGACGAATTGCTGTTATGGAGCTTCTTCCGATCGACCGGGAGGCTTCGGAGCAAATCGTGCAAAACAACATTTCGGCCCTCGGCCTTGAAGTATTCATTCGCTCCCGCAATCCCGCACTCAAGAGCCTCCAGACTCAGGGGCGGGAGCTTCTGCTGAGCGGCAGGACCGACGCGGCGGCCCTGTTGGACGTTATCAATATGGGATACTGAGGGAACCAAAATGGCATACTACCAGATTATTTTACGCAAGACAGGCGACGCGACGGCAAAGAGGGTTGAGTTTGTCGAAGCGACCTCGGAAGTCACCGCCCGCGATGCAAACGCGGCCGCCGGGTGGGACGTGACTTCTGTGTCGCTCCTGACCGATAAGCCGAAGGGACGGATCAGACGGGTTAGGACGAAAGTCCTCAAGGGGGAACCCCTCGTGCTTCTGTGTCGTGGCCTGGCCTCAATGGTGGGAGCCGGGATTACGTTGCAGGAGGCGCTCAAGTTCTATGCAGGGGGCCTTGAGGACAAGGAGTTGTCCCGCTGGCTTACAGATGTCAGATCGAAGATGCTGGGTGGAGTTAGCGCGGCACCAGCCTTTGCTGCCTCCGGGCACTTCGATGATGTGTTTGTTGGACTTGTGGCAGCCGGTTCGGAGAGTGCATCAATCGAGCAGGCGTTCAATGCGATCGCCGATCGCACAGAAATGGTCTCGAAATTCAAAACAGAATTCCTGACGGCCACCGGGATGCCGACAGCAGTTTTGCTCATCGCCATAGTTACCTTCGTGGGCGGAATGTGCAACACAGTCCCGGAAATCAGGAAGCTGGTGGAGAGCTTTCATGCGGAGCCGGATGGATTCTCGAAGTTTGTTTTCAGTGTTTCGTCCATCACGCAAGCGATCTGGCCGGTCGTGTTTGCTGTCGCACTCAGCTTGCTCGTTACGCTCATCGTCATGCGCCCTCTACGCGAGGCTATCCTGCTTTTCTGCATGTCTCGGTGGAGACTTCTCCGCAACATGATCATGGGTCTGCGGCAACTCCTGATCCTAAGCAGCATGTCCATGCTCACGCGCAATGGAGTCCAGGTCCGGGACGCACTGGGAATATCTGCCGACATCGCGAAAGGGAGCGTCATGGAGAGCGAACTCCGCATCGCGCAGGGGCATTATGTGCGCGGGATGGTTCTCTCGATGGCATTGGAGAAATACACGAGTTTTGACCGGGCGGTAATCCACATGGTTCTTATCGGAGAAATCGCCTCGACTCTGCCCGAGCAGTTCGAGCGCCTCACGGTCATGTATTCCCAAATGACTAGCCAGGCGATGAAGATATTCACCCGCTCGGCCTCGATACTGGCGATGCTGGCGGCGCTGACCATGATCGGATTCGTATTTGCCGGGACGATGCTCCCTGTGATCCTGCTCGGCCCGAGAATAATGAGGTCCGCGCGCTAGAGCCATGCAACAGACCTCACTCGATAACTGGATCAAGCGGAAGTATGTTTTCTGCTACGGCGTTCTCCTGAGCACTCTCCCGTCACGGATTCCGGCGGCAGCGAAGGTGGAGCCTGCCGAGCACGCTTCCTACCGGTTCCTGGTCGTTTGCGTCTCGGAGGAGCAGTTCAACGCACTGATCGACACCTGCCGACATGAGATGATCAGCTATGCGCCTCACATCCGCAACAGGACAGGAATGGTAGCGCATCTCCTGTGTCCCCCCAACCACGACAGCTTCACCATGCGACTGTTCTGGAACATGCTTCGGATAGCCGCAGTAGGTTGGCTGTCTATAATCACTTGTGGAAGTATTCTTGTATCGCCCCTCCTCAAGATCGAGGGGCTGGCTTGGTTGCGTGTGCTCCTGCGCTTTCTGCCGTCATTTATCACGCGGGGCGTGTGTTTCGTTCTCGCCCTCGGCACCTTCGTTTTCTCAGTCTCAGCGAAGGAGCCGGATTTCAGCACGGATTCTGATCTGGTCCCTTTGCCGGACTGGAGCTCCCGCGATGCGACTCCCGAGGGGGGCGGTGCCTCCTCGGCGGCTTTCAGCTACAAGGTTGTTAAGCGCGTCTCGGCCTCCCCGTCCGGGGCGACAGAGATACCAGTACAGGCGTATGAGTCGATCGAGGTGGGCATCTGTTCTCCAACTGTAACGCTCTCCAGTGGGAGAAATAGCGTCATCTTCCACATCCATGATTCGGCGGCCGCTTCCGTGGAGCTCACCCGTCCGGCAGCCGGTGCTGTCCCGGCCATCAAGGCGTACCGTATCGCTCTCGGCGGAGGGATTGAGCAACTGACGCTTGCCGGCAACTCTCTCACCGTAATCACGCCCACCTCCACAACCAGCTCTGTCATCGTGACCTATGCCGTCGCGAATATCCTGGTTGTCGATGCTGGCAAGGTTTCCCAGAAGTAAAACAACATGCACATCCACAGACTCATTATATTGATCGCCGTGATTGCGGCGCTATCCGGTTGCGCCGGCGAAGCGAAGCGGCGGATATGGGAACATGACTACCCTCCATACTACAAGGGAGAGAGGGTTGTCGGGGGCAAGGCGTCAGACGTAGCGAAGCCGGAGCGGCGGCCCGATAGGTGCATAAAGTCCGAGTCTCCGTCCACCTTCCGGAAGCCATCTGCACAGGCGGTGCCCAAGCGCATGCCAACCGCGACGGCCAAGCCCGTAGATGGGAAGCCTGGCTTCGTCTGGAGTCCGACTGTGGCAAACTCGCAGATCGACGCGCGGGGAATTCCGCCGGGTGCGATCGCGAAAGACCCGTTCAGCGGACAAGAGTTTCTTGTCCCGGTGCAGTAGCTTGGGAAAGGCGGCAGCGCGGAGGAGGAAGCGATGGAACAATTCAATTATATTTGGAAGTGGCTCACTCAGCAACTTTTCAATACTGTGGACTGGTCCTCATGGCTCATGCAGCCTGCCGGGTGGGTCGCGCTCATGCTCCTTGTCGGAATCGCTGCTTTCCTCCCAGTAAGGTGCTTTGCCAAAATGGTGACAGTTCTCTTCTGGTTCTTTGCGCTCGGAGCCTTTTTCGCGACAACCTATTTATGGCACCGTTGGGGCTGGTGGACTGGGGTGTTGTGGCTGCCGGCTCTTTCCTACGTCCTCATCGAGGAGGATAGCGTCGCCAAGGAGGACAAGCGAGTGTGCGCCCTTGGGGGCTTTGAGTGGGATCGCAATGATTTCTGTCGAGGGTGGCTGATTGTGGGGACGACCGGATGCGGCAAAACGCAATCCGCGATCAATAACCTCATGCACCAGATTTTCCGAAACGAGCTAAACTGGGGAGGCGTCTGTATCGACGAGAAAGGGCTCTACTACGAGATTCTTGTCGAAATGGCGAAAACCTACGGCCGCGAGAAGGACTTGATGCTCCTGCAAACCAAGCCCGTGGACGCTCCTCCTGACTGGAAGCCGCCGGCCGTATTCAACATCCTCTCCGACAATTCCATCCCGAGTGGCACATACGCGACGGCGATTTGTGACACGGCTGCGACACTCGCGGGCGGCGAGGGGGACAAGGGATTTTTCAAGACCCAGGCGCATCTCCAGATCACAAAAGGCATCGATCTTCTCCGGCTCCTCGGCCGCCCTCCGACGATGACCGATCTGCTGGAAATCATCCAGAACAAGGATCGGCTGAAAGCGTGTCTCTCTGAGCTGCTGCCTTTCATTGCGGACAAGAACGACCCTCGCCACAAATCTGCGCTCGTTGTCACCGATCACTTCCAAGAGAACTTTCTAAAGCAGCCGGCCGACCAGTTGGGGGGAGTTATTGGCACAATTTACAACTACCTCTTTTATTTTTCGCAACCGGAGATTGCGCAGGTATTTTCAAATCCGAATCAGACGTTCTCGTTGAGCGAGATCGACGACGGGAAAATCGTCTGCGTGGCAATGCCTCAGAAATTCTCGACCGAGCGGCGCTACGTCAACACGATCCTGAAATTCCTCTACTACCAGCACGCGCGCAATCGCTTTGATCAAGGGAAGGAGCTCAAGTCAGGACGCAAGAACATGCTCGTCCTGTGGCAGGATGAAGCCCAAAGGTTCGTGACTCCGGACGACGGCAACGTGGACGTAATTCGTGAGGCGCTTGCCACGACCGTCATGGCCTCCCAGTCGCAACCCTCTCTCATTCCCCCTCTGGGCGGGAAGGAGAAGGCCACCGTCGTCCTTCTCAACCTGCGCAACCGGATCATCATGCAGGCTGCAACCCGTGAGTGCGCGGAGATGAGCGCAGATTTTATCGGCAAGGCGATGGTATGGAAGAAATCGTATTCCACCCAGGGCGGCGGGAAAGGGTCAACCGTTTCCCGTAGCGAGGAGGAGCAGTATGTCGTGAAGCCTCACGAGCTGCTGGACTCGAAATTCCTGCCGAAATTCAACGCTCTTGTATGCCACGCCAGCAAAGGCTGGAAGAAGGTTGTGATGCCTCCGGTCGCGCCGAACGGGTGCTTGCCGCCATGGTATTCCGGCCCTGTGCCTGGATGGTTTCGCGAGTGGACCCCATCAAATGCAGCCCATCATCGGAAGGCTGCGGCAAAGGCGGCAAAGGCAGCGAAGAGGAAGGCCGATCTGGACGCGAAAGCAGCAGAGAAGAAAGCTGCGGCCGAGGCGAAGTGAATTGCGAGGTTCGCTCTGACGAATGATCGAGAAGCGACCGCCGCTGGCGCGCCAGGTCTTTCCATCGCGTTTCTCTGTGGGGAAGGTTGCGCTAGAAAAAGCATTGCATTTACACGGCGCGGCCACTATTTGACTGGGTATGCCACGAGTATTTCTATGCGAGAAACCATCACAGGCTAGGGACATCGCACGCGAGCTGGGCTCCCCGAAGGACATGCGAACCCACTTGGAAACCGATGGAGGGGTTGTCACATTCGCCATTGGGCACCTGCTGGAGTTGGTCGAACCGGAGGACTACGATCCGAAATTCAAGACGTGGAGAATGGCGGATCTCCCGATCCTCCCCGCAGATTTCCGGCTGGAGAAGAAGACGGCCACCGCGACTCAACTCGCGGCGATCGGGAAGCTCCTCAAGACGGCCACGGAGGTCGTTATCTCGACGGATGCGGACAGGGAAGGCGAGATGATCGGATGGGAGATTCTCGACCACTTTCGCTACACGAAAGCCGTGCGGCGTCTCTGGCTCTCCGCCCTGGATCCCGAGAGCGTGCGCAAGGCACTCGGCAATCTCAGGGAGGGTGCGGCGTCAAAGCCTCTCTACCTTGCTGCCAAGGCGCGAAGCGAGGCAGACTGGCTAGTCGGCATGAACATGACTCGTGCGGCCTCGATTTGCAGCCACCCGCCCGGCGTTCGGAGCAAATCCAGCGTCTCAATCGGGCGTGTGCAGACTCCCACGCTTGCCCTTGTCGTTCGGCGGGATCGCGAGATTGAAGCGTTTGTGCCGAAGGATTATTTCGAGATCGTCGCGAAGGTGGATAGTTGCGGGTCAGTCTTCTCGATGAGGCACTCGCCGCAGGACGATGATCGCATTTACACCAAGGAGGCGGCAGACAAGATCGCAGCAGCCGCCAAAGGGGTCACAGCGCCGCTCAAAGTCGTGGACGAGTGCAAGAAGACAGCTCCACCGAAACTCTTTTCGCTGTCCCTTTTGCAGGGGGCGACGAGTGCGAAATGGGGCTGGCCTGCCGACAAGACTCTCGAAGTGGCACAAGCCCTGTACGAGACTCACAAGGTTACGAGTTATCCCCGCACGGATTGCAACTTCCTGCCAGAGGAGCAAGCTGGCGAAGTTCCGGCGATTCTCGCGTCTCTGCGTTCCGGTGTCCTTTCGCATCTTTCCGATTGGAAGCCGCAGATCCGGGAAAGCGTTTTCGATACCAAGAAGGTTACGGCCCACCATGCCATCATCCCGACGAAAATGAAGCCCACGGGGCGCATGTCATCAGACGAGAGCAAGCTCTACCTGCTGGTCGCAGCGACCTACGCGGCCTGCACGATGCCGGACTACGAATTCCGCAGCGTCAAGGCAACGATGCAAGCCGGCGGAGCCGAGTTCGTTGCCGCCGGGACAACGCCGATCAAAGAGGGCTGGAAGGCTGCCTTCCGATTGGGCGGAGGTGCGGCGGCGGATGAGGAGGAGGAAACAGCAAAGCTGCCTGCTCTCGAAGACGGTTCGGATGCAACGGTCCAGGATACCAGCGTCGAGGGCAAGCGCACGAAGCCGCCGGCCCGCTATACTGACGGGACGCTCATTGAGGCAATGAAGTCGATTGCAAAGTTTGTGGATGATCCAGTCCGGAAGGCAACCCTTCGCGAGACATCAGGCATCGGCACGGAGGCAACTCGGGCCAACATTCTCAAGACTCTCCGCAATAGGGCATTTATCGAGAATAAGGGCAAACAGATCCTCTCCACTCAGAAAGCACGCCAGCTAATCGACTGGCTGGAGGCGGAGATGCCGGCCCTTGCGGACCCGGCGGAAACCGCTGTCTGGGAGGACGGACTGGAAGCCATTGCTTCCGGTGCCAGCACTCCTACGGAGTTTCTTGACGGAATCTCCGGGCGCTTGCGCGAATACATTCAGACGGCATCAAAACATGGCGGCGGGCTGCAAGCAGAATCCCCCGCGACACCCACAAACGCGCTCTGCCCCAAGAGCGGGGAACCCGTCCTTGACCGGGGCAATATGTTTTTCTTTCCAGGCTTCCCAGAGTTCAAGGCATGGAAGACCGTTTCGAGCCGCGAGATGAGTGCTGCCGAATACGCTTCCGTCCTCACCGGCGATGGCGAAGAGCTCAACGGATTCGTTTCCATGAAGAGCCGCAAGAAGTTTTCCGCGCGGCTGGTTTTTGATGCAGAAAGCAACAAAGCGAGCTTCAAGTTCAGCGATGACGCAAGGACGATGGCCGGTCCCGGTGACGAGAGCCACGGGAACGGCGGTAGCGCCGTGGAAGGAGTGGTCTGCCCCAAGAGTGGAGAACCTGTCCTCGATCGGGGGAAGACGTTTTTCTTTCCAGGCTTCCCAGAGTTCGCGGCGTGGAAGACCAAAGCAGGCCGCGAGATGAGTGCTGCCGAATACGCTTCTGTCCTCACTGGCGAGGGAGAGGAACTCGCTGGATTTGTTTCCACGAAGAGCGGCAAAAAGTTCTCCGCGAAGCTGGTTTTTGATGCAGAAAGCAGCAAGGCGAGCTTTAAGTTCGCCTGAACCAAAACCATGATGGCGAAAAGAATCAATCCCGCTTGTCGAGCATTTACATTGCTTGAGCTCGTTCTTGTCATGGCTCTGGTTGTGGGCATGCTCGGCTTCGCCTTCTTGGGCTACAGCGGGTGGGCGATTTATCGGGATTCGACGAAAATCGAAGCAGGACTCAATCTGATTGCATCCGGACAACGCAACTACCTCCTCGCGAACCCGGACAACTCATACTCCGACATTACTGAGGCGATCCTGACCACATGGATTCCGACGGGTGTAATTCCGACGTTCCCTGTCGGGACAACCGCCCTGAAATACGACGAATTTCCGCCATCGGCGCAATATGGAGGCAAGACATGGAAAGCAAAAGAATTCTGACGGCTTCCCGTGGATCTGTGCTGCTGGAAACAGCTATCGCCATGCCGATTATTGTGGCGTTGGCATATTATCTCCTGCTTACGACGATCGGAGCTGTCTCCAATACGACCTTTGCTGCTTATGGCTGCCTTGCGGAGAACTTTATACTCAATGAGCTTGCTTGTGTTAGGGCGTCAGCCATTGCGGCTGACGGGACGCTGACGCTCCCGACATTTTCACAGACGGGCGGTTATGTCACGGCCCCGACCACGGTGGCGGAAGTTCCGATCTTTGGGCCTGATTCTCGCTACACGGCAACTGTGACCACAAAGAGGGATACTCTCAGCAGTGTTGTCGGCAGTACCGAAGCGAGCCTCAAGACGGTTTACGAATACACTATAACTGTTACGTTCCGCTACCCGAGCGCGGCGGGACCGACGCGAACCTTTACCAGGACAAGGGCGGTGACTCTTGTCGCCGCAGGATGACACTCTTGGAAGTAGTCCTATCGACGGCGCTGGCCGCTGGCGTTGTTACTGCCGCCAGTGGTCTGCTCTCCGGAGGGCGGGAGATAGCGGGCGAGCAGGCGCGTCTCACGATTTACACAACGACGGTGCCGGCACTGCGGTCGGTAGCGAGTCGCTTTATCGAGCAGGCGCTCAATACCCGAGTGTACGACGGCGAGGCGAACGCGCAGGTCGGCGCGGCGACCGGGGTCGGAGAAACAGGGCCGGTCATCCGTCTCGACTATACGGGAGGCACATCGGCTACGATATGCTTTCGTGCCGCAACTGGTTCCATTCCGGAAGCTCTTTGGTATCGGAATGCCTCTGGCAAGGAATGGGTCATCACATACGGAACCGGGTCATTCACCTTCGATCAGGGGGTGCTGAAGATCGTTTTTTACCGCGCCGGCCTCATCAATGTGACAATTATGGCCTCAGCGCATTGATTCGCATGAGGAACCTGTTAAGAAAAACGTAAGAGGGAGGAGAAGCATGAAACGCAAGCCCAGAAAATTACAGCAGAGAGGCGGATATGTCGTCATTGCCTCTCTTCTCGCCGTTGGATTGGGGATGGCGGCATTTACCTCTGGATTGCTCCTTAACAGTTACCGTGCCCAGGAAGACGCTCTCGCTTTTCATGTATCTGTGTTGACGGCTTCGGCGGATTCTACCTGGAGACGCGAATTTGCGGTGAATTTCGCGCGCGCCGCCATCGACAAAGTGAATAGAAACGCTGCCGACATCTCGATCAATCCCGGCGACTCATACAATTCCGGCAACGGCACCTCGGTCGAGGCATCGCTTTCTGCCGGTTCCGGGGTGGCAGGCAATCTCCCTGATGTTGTGGCGTGGACGCCTACCAATGCCGCCGGTTATGGCCTCGTGCCGGCCCCCGAGGGCACAGTGCGGCCGAAGGGAAACAACCAGATGATCGGGCGGAAATTCTCAATTTCCGTCCAACGAACGACAACGAAAGTTGATCCTCTGAGCGGTGCCCAAACCCAAGAGACGGCTCCACTTCCCATGTCGATTATTGAGATCCCGGCGCAGCAATTCGCCGTGGTGGCGCACAATGTCAACATTCACGGCGTCACAGTTAACGGGTCGGCTGTCGCCGATAGCGCGAATCTTGATTCGAGTGCTGTAATCTCCGGAAGCCTTACCGTTACACAAGATGCGCAATGGAGTGCTGGTGCAACCGTGGGAGGCTCCGTGCTCTTCACGGCGAAGCAGGATGCGGCAAGCGGGGCTGCTCTCGCCAAAGGACTCGAAGCCGGTGCCTACGGAAGTCCTGTCAGCGCAAATGCCTTCTCTGTTGTGCGATCAGATGAGAAAGCCATGCTCATGCAGCTCGGAGACACAAGGCTCGATCCCGAGGGCATCAATAAGCTGCTATTGCAGCCGGCAGCCCCAACCATGTGGGATGCCTACGCTCTGCCTGCTTACCAATGCCGCACGCTCGTATATGCGACCGTGAGTGCGGACAAGTTGACTGCGCAGGTAACGCTCTACTCACGGGACATCTCCAGTCTCGCCTCTCGCCTCGGGGCGGCATCGCCGATTGGAGCTCCATTTACCGTCAATACCGGAGGGGCGGCCATCAATGGCGTTTCGCTGTCAGCAAACGTGCAGGGACGAGCGCTCATCAGGGTGGATCCCTACGGCATTGCGGCGGCAACCGGATCGACAAGTTCCGCATGGGCGATCTATGCCGACGTGAAGAGTGCGTCCGGCCTGCGTATGGGAACCGGTGCCAATTTCGTGGGGGTTCTCCTCTCCGACATTCCCAATATGACCACCCTCCAGGGATTTAGCCTGGTTACTCCAAATGTCCTCGTGCTTACCGGGCAGATCAACCAAACCGCTCCGCGTGTTCCCGTATCCCTGTTTGCGGGCCGGGTGAATTATGGCAAGAATGCTTCGGACAAGATTGTATTCACAGGCCAACGGCAATTTACGGGTTCAAACCAAGCGGATGTGGCGGTACTGAAAAACGATGGGGGAACGATTCAGACGGCCCGACAGACGGTTAGCCTTATTGACGGGCTGGCCACAACAACGGTGCCTCCCGTCACCATCAAACACTGGCTCGTAATTAGCGAGTAGCGAGAAATGAACAATCATAAAATAATCATCTCCTTGATCCTGCTGGCGTCGGCTCTATTTGTGCCGGATGCCAAGGCGCAAAGTGCGCCTGTTTATGGGTGGGTTAACCACCCGATCATGCCAGCTCCGGTCGGCTTCGGTTACGATACGGGGTATGTCTGGAGTGGGGGCGATTACGATGCGCCTTCTGGTGTGTCGTATTCATATGGGGCAGGAAATCCATGGCCAGTGTGGGTCGTTGTGAATTGGTGGGCTTACGGGGATGACCAACTGGATGTCAATGGGGATCGTGGCTACTTTGATGGAATTTACGCGGGTCCGGAATCCCGAGGAGGGGTGACTTATCTCGGTCCGTATGATGCCGTTTGGTTTACAAGTTACGACTCCTGGCCTGACCATGCGGGGTTGGCGGCGTATGGCAGCATTACCGCCCTCTCACCCATTGACAACTGGGCGTGGGAACTTATTTCGCCGAGTGCGACCTTTTCTGTGAACAAGGGCGCGCAGCGCAATTCCAACACTGTGCAACTCTCCTACGCGGTGACGCGGTCCGCCGCTGCCTATGTGACATCAAGTTTCACGGGCGGGGCAATCTACTCCGGGGGCGTTTCGGCGTCATTTCCGGCGGCTTTACAAGCTCGCACCGTGAGCAACTTCACGACCTTCAATCTCTACAGCTACCCGACCTACGGCGGCGTTTTCTGGAGCGCCACGCTTAATGTCGCGGCTTATATGTACGCGCCGGTCTTTCAGCTCGTCTCACTTGACCAGAAGGGCTCCTCGGTGGGATTCATCCGTACCCGTCTTGATGTTCCTTTCAATCTTTCGGCTCAGTTTGACACCCTGACGGAAACTTTTAACCTCGGTGATCCCGGCGAGGTGGCGGCGGATGTCCGCGTGGACATTACAGCCGGCGGTTCTTCCTCGGAGTGGATTAACCCGGCGCTGGCAACGAAGGCCGTACAGCCCGCGCTTGATGGATCGTGGGGCTGGCTCAAGCAGACGTACAACGTGCCGATGACGCCGAATACCACATTTGCGGGAGCGACACATCTGACGTTCACGCCGTTTTACAAGGCTGTGCGAACGTCGGGAGCCTATGCGAACACTCCAGATCCAGCGACTGCGATTTCCATGATGAGTCCGGGCGTCGGTATTGACATCTTTCCCCTTGCCTCCCCTTCTCTTACCTACATTACACTGTCCGGCTCCCAGACGATAGCTCTGCCTCAGACGCTTGCCGGGCCGACTTCGGCGGCAGCCAGTGGGGAGGTAACGGATAGCAATTTTAATCTGAGCGCCACGAACATCTACCCGGACTCCGTCACCGTGGGTATCCTCCAGCGCCCGGACGGATCATGCGTGGAGGTCTGGAGTTCAACCGTTGGTCAGACCTCGATTTCATCGACATTCGATATATCGGCGCAAGCGACGGATGCGGGCGCATATGCGCTCTACATTGTGTGCTGCACGCCCATTGATCGAGTCAGCCTGTCTTCGCTAGGAATCAACGTGGCGTCCGTATCCAGTGGGGCACCCGTTGCCGGGGGCAACTGGAATCCAAATTTCCCTTACGGGTGGGTGGCGCTTTCCGCTCTCACCTTCACCTACGATCCGGGGCTCAAGATTCAAGCCGCAGTGAGCGAAGGCAGCCCCTAGCGCGAGCTTCTCACATCGAGGCGGCAATGCCCACTTCCTCTACTGAATCTTCGTCCGGGATATTCCCAGTGAGTTCGTGCCAGCGCCGGTACCCTGTGTCCTTGTCCTCCGGACGGTAGCCGACCTCGACCATCCAGTCCGTAATCACTCCCGGTCCGGCAGAGAGCATTTCTTCGCCCAAACGGTTCTGGAACTCCTCCAGTGTCATGTCGAATGATTCCTGCAACCCTTCTTGCTCCTCCTCCTTTGCCTCCTGCGAGCAGTAGTGAATGTATGCGGTCTTGTCTGCCATGCAGACCCTTGGGCTGTAACCGTTCGACATGGCGAAGCGGGCGGCGAAGCGCGTGAGGGCCGCGCCGATTTCCTTGCGGTCCTCGCCGAGGGGGTAGCGGCAAGTGTCGGGCTCTGCTGCACCAGGCACGAGCGTCGGCGGCCGTTTGGCTGGGTCTGTCAGGTAGTCGCACCTGCGGCCGGCCGCTTCAAGGCGATCAAATACCCAGGACTCGAAGGCGCGTGCGCCCATCTCGTGAGGCAAGCTGAAATAGACTTTCCTGTTTCGATCAAGCTTGAGGCTCCGGCGGTAGAAGTTGGAATCCTCCTTCGACTTCCCTTGCCCCATCCATTCGGTGGGGGCATTGAGGAGCCCTTCTTTTTCTATGACGTTTCTCTTCCAACAATCGAGCCAGTAGAGAATGTTATGCTCCTCTTGGGAAGTGACCCTTTTCTTTGACCCGCATATGCTCGGCAGCGCTGAGAGAACTTTCTCCGCTTCGCGCTGGAAACGGCAATCCTCTTCGCGCCGAGAACTGGGATCTGCCGTCGCCGCCTTCTGGGCGGGAGCCATGAGGGAAGCGAACACCTTCTCGATTGAATCTACTGATGGGAATTCCCCTTTAATGCGTCGCAAGGCGCTTGCCAGCCAAGCACGGGCCTGCTGCTGACCTGTGCCAATGGCATCGTCGGCGCATTTCAGCCGATCGGCAACCGTGAGGCTGCGGCACCTCATCCGTCCAGTGACGGCGGCTAGGGCCTTTGTGAGATCCTGTGCGCTCCGGGCAACGACGGGGCTCTCCGGGTCGCCATCCCATTGTGTTGCAATCCCAGCGAAAGCATCATCAGCGTGTGTGAGCTTGTCCACGCTTGACCAGTCGCGGGATCTTCCGTTCTGCGTGAGCGTCGCCTCGAAAGAGGCCGCTGAGTGCTCGGCGCGGGAACGCAGGCGTCCGACCCTTCCCACCGCATCCTCGATCTCGTAGAAGAACAGGGCGATTTTCTGTGATTGGCTTAAAGCGTTCAGATCCTCCTCTCCACCATCTAGCAACCCCTGTCGCAAGCCATGATATTTGATGGGCCTTTCAAAGAACTTGGGAGAAGCGGCATCGCCAGGCATCGCCAGCCCATCGACTATGGGAACTCGGAATGAGGTTAGAGCGATTTCCTCCTCGCTCATCGTGAATGGTTTCCCTGCCTCCGCGAATGTCTTTCGGATGATGCTTTCGGTCGTCTCGTTGGGGCTGTGCTTCGTGGCGGCGGCGAGCTTTTCGGCCAATTCGTCTGCGGAGCAGTGAAGGGTGCCAGGCATGGCTCTGTCGAGCCCTTGGATCGACCTTGCGAATGCGGCCATCTTTTTTTCGAGGGCATTTTGTATGTCGAAGAGAGCGCCTGTTTTCAAGCGCCTTTCCGCCATGACTGTCATCTTTTTGTTGATGTGGTGATCAAGCGCATGGAACCATTCGTGCGCGAGAGCACCGGCCCCGGAGAGCTTCGTCAGATTGATTACATCGCGGCCTGGTTCGTAGTGCGCTCGGGCGTTCCCTCCGCATCCACGAGCCCCGAAGGCGATCGCGAGCGATCCGTCGAGGGAAATGTCCTTTCGGTCAATTCCGGCGACATCTGCGAGATCGCAGAGGGCGTCGAAGGCGTAGTTGAGATTCACCTGTCGGTCGCGCTGGTTTGTCCAGTTGCCGAACTCTCCACCACGGAACCCGAATACGTTCTGAAAGTCCTCCTCGGTGATGTCTTGCCCGTTGCGGTAGTCCGGGCCGATCCTCTCGATGGATTCGAGAACGGCAGGGATGTCTGTGCCTTCTGTCGATTTATTGATGCTTCCCTCCATCATCTTCTTGAGCGTCGCCTCCGCTTCCTCCCGCGTTGGGTAAAACTTATTGGAGTCTCTTGGTTTCTCCTGCCATGTGTAATCGGAGATCCAGAAGGAATCAGCCTTCTCCGGGTGTTCCTTCACCTCATGCCCTCTCCGTCTTGCCATTTTCTTCCACATCGCCTCTTTGTCCGGCCAATTCGGGCTTTTCTTTTTGAATAGGATCGCAGCGCGAGTTTTCTCAACGGTGCCGTCTGATTTGATGACATCAAGCGACCGTTCCATTTTTTTCAGAGCCATGTAAGGCCCTCTGATCTTTTCTTGCCTGATCGCAGTGGCAGCAGCCTGCATTTCTTCGACTGTCCTGGCACCGTCGAATGTCTCCTTGAGGCGGGACACGGCTGCGACGTAGTAGGAGAAATCGGAGTCGCCGGGATCCCTTCTGGAATAATACGACTCGTCTTCCACCCAAGGGGTATTTGGCACCGAGTCGCGGAGCAGCTTGAGTGAGAGCGCCACCTCGGGCGGCACCCCGTCCTCGATCATCTCAGCGTAGTCTGGAGCCGGCCATACGGAGGCTTTGCTGACGTGCTTGCCGATTTCCTCGGGAGTCATCTCCGCGAGATTCGCTGGCTTGAGCCCGCCTTTGCGCCAGGCGTCTTTGCGACTTCCGCCAATTTTGTCCCCAAAATCCTGGATTTTCTTTTTTTCTTTTTCAGTTGCGGCCATGGCGCTGACCTTATTATATATAATCCGCAGGGCACAACAGGAAAAAGATATGTCACCGAGGAGCATCCAAAAAACAGACGAACAGCAGGAAATCTGCGATTACCAGTTTGACCCAGGGGAAGTCGTTGCGATCAACGCCTACACCGGATCCGGAAAAAGTACGACGCTGCGACTGATCGCGGAGGCCCACCCGGACACGAAGTTCTTGTATCTCTGCTTCAATAACCCTGTGGCGGCAGAGGCTCGGAAGCGGTTCCCAAGCAACGTGGAGGTTTCGACCATGCACGCCTATGCAAGACGGCGCGTGCTCGACAGGTTTCAAGGCGGCAATAAGGCCAAGGAGATCGGGATCGAGCTTCGGCCGAAAGAAATTGGCGACATGCTCAAAGTGCCGCCCTATACGGCGGTATCCGTGAGGGATGCGCTCCGGCAGTTCCTTTTCTCCAAGGACAAGGAGATCAGTGTCCGGCATGTGGAAGGGGGCAGGAAGGGCATGGACAAAGGAGATATTGTCGCCAAGGCCCGTAGTCTCTGGAAGCAGATGATCGACCCGGAAAGCGCGGTTCCATTATCTCACGATGGGTATCTCAAGTTTTTCGTGGATGGGGACACAACAGCCCTTCGACATGACGCAATCCTTCTGGATGAGGCGCAGGACACGAACCCTGTGACTGCGGCATTCGTCGAGGCTCAACGGGAGAAAGGCGCAACGCTGATCCTCGTCGGAGACAGGCATCAGAGCATCTACGGATTTAGACGCAACGAGAACTTCATTCAGCAGGCGATGGACTCGGGCGCTACAGGCTTCAACCTCACTACATCGTTTCGCCTCACGCAAGAGGCGGCGGACGCGGCCTCCGACATTCTTAACTCTTTCAAAGATGACCCGGTGCGGATTACCGGCTTGCAGGCGAACGCTCCCAAGACTGGGACGAGAGCCTTCTTGTCCCGCACGAACGCAATGCTGATGGACGAGGCTCAATACTTACTGGAATCCGGAGTGAAGAAGATTCATTTTGCCGGCACCAGCGAAAAGGCCGGATACGATCCTTCGATGGCTTATGGATTTTCTGACATCCTCGATGTGTACAACCTCTGGCAGGGGTTCGCGCAATCGGTTAAGTCGCCATATTTTCAGCGGTTTGGGACATACAGTGAGATCAAAGAGTTTGCCGTAACGCGAGACGGGTCTCCCGTGGATGTCGAGCTTGCAAGTCTCGTCGGATTTGTGGAAAAGCGTGGTCACGATACCCCGGACCTTCTCGCTGCCGTCCAGGCGGCCGCGTGTTCGCCGACTGAGGCGGAAATTACATTATCGAGCATCCATCGATCGAAGGGAATGGAGTGGGACTCCGTCCGTGTCGGGGCCGATATTATGGACTTCAATGAGGCCGAGGAGCGGCGCAAAGAAATGACGCCGGCGGAATTCAATGAGGAGGTGAACTTGGTTTATGTGGCGGGCTCCAGGAGCCGTGGAGCCACCGTCATGCCTGAGCACTTCACAAAATGGCGAGAGCAGTTGGAGGCGGTGGCCGCTTGCGTAACGGTCGCTTGAATCTCTCTCAAGCCGCTTCGGCGATCGCCCTGTCTAGCAAGGCAATCGCGTCATCCGGGAGGTCCACGTCGGTCATGTCCCGGATGAACTTCCCATCAGCGATATTCTCGTAGATCAGCTCCATCTTCGGGGCAAGCGCCTCTTCGAGAGCGTCCCCGCTGAGGAAAGCGGCGGATGCTACAAGAGCCTCAAGGAGGTGAGAACTCTGTGTTTCCATGCACCAGACGAGGAACGCTGCATGTCCGTACATGAGGTATTCTCTGACGCCCAGATCCTCCGGGTCAGGAAGCGCTATCTTTGGCTGTGGTAAGTCTGTGGTCGGCATATCTGCGAGTGTTATTCCGCGCTCCCGGTTTGGTCAACTGCCGTGGCGCTCCGCGCCTTTGCGGCCTTGTAGATCGTGTGCGTTTCTTTGGAGAGAGCGGCGAAGCTGGCGATCGCGGACGAGAAGGCCGCCGAGCGATTTCCTCGAAACGACAGTTCGGCAACCTCGTCGAGGAATGTCCTCTCGAAAGGGAGAGCGCGGATCGTAATGGATACAGTGCCGGCTGGTTTGCGGCCGGACCCCTCTCGTGCCCCCCCCCGTTTCTTTTTCAACATGAGAGATCGAGGCTGGTTTGTCCGATGGCATCGGCCTGGACGACTGGTTTGCGAAAACGGCGGCGGGGATTCCCTCGAATCAGGATCACGGCGGCAAGGAGGCGATCCCTGTGCTCGCGCCTATTCTGGCGGGCAACCGCGAACTCTCCTCGCCTGGCAGCCAGGCGCGCTTCCGAGCGGTGCCATTTCTGTTGCTTTTTGTAGTGGCGGGCGAGCTGCGCAGATTTGTGCGCAGCAGCATCGGCAGACAGTCTGATCGCCCAGGCGACAAAGCGAGAGTAGAGGTAGTGGATCATACGGCCGTGCATTGTTTTCCGAAGCTCGCTGATTGTCAACCGCTTTTTTCAGGCGGAATTCATCCTTCTTTCAATGCGTTGCGTTGCGTGCAGTAGATTCTCTTCTTGCCATGCTGTTTCTGCTTGCCTTATTATATATTAAATGGGACGACGGCAGCCTTATGTTCGTATTCTCATCCAACGAAAAGGAGGTTCAGGCTCTTTCGGCCTTGAGTCTCAGCCCGCCGAAATGTCATGTGCCATGCATGGGGGAAATGTGCGCGAGCAGGAAGGTAGCACATTGAGCTGGTTTTCTGGCGATGAGCATGGATTGAGGAACAGAGATATGAAGAACAGTTATTGCAGGATAGATATTGAGCGATGCGCCGAATACACTGACGCAAGCAGTGGAAGTCCGGAGGACGGCACGATCGCGGTATGCGTCATTGGTGATCGTTCGCCGGAGGAATTCGCCGGCGGGGATGACAAGATCGTCCGAGTCATATTCTCGGTGTATGGTCGGACTGGCAATCGTGATGGCGACTATCCAGGAATGGCAGAGCACCTTGCAGACTTCGCCGACATTGCCAAAGGGCTGGATGTTGCCAAAGCTCTTGCGAAGGGGTTTGGAGTCGAGTTGGCTGTCGGTTTTGATCCATTGCGTTATGGAGTCGAGGAGTTCCAATCCGAGGATGGCCGGTTGAGGTGGCCGGAAGTGCCGATCCGCGTTGTGGTTTCCGCAATCAACGCGAATGGTGCCGCGGACTTTTGTTTGGTGAAGGTTGCCTGCACCCACGAGCAGTTTGAGAAGGGGGAGCACTACGAGACGGCAAAGGCCCAAGCTGAAGCCGAGGGGTATGCGAGCCCGATGCTGGCTTACGACGAGGAGGATAGCGCGGCTCGCGCCATCATGGAGCATTTCGCATGGGAGATGGCGAGCGTTGTTCCTTGCCGAAGAAAGGACAGGCTTTTTATCGGCGTATATCCTGCCGGCCTTGTTTATGCCGACAGGGGAGAGGAAGTGGATGGCGATTACAAGCGCCTCGCATCTTTGGACTATGCGACCCTGACGCTCAAGTTCCAGGATGGTTGCGGGGCAGACATGGCAGCACGGATTCAGAAGAGCGCGGCAGAGCTCCAGGGACGGCAAGGGGAGGAGTTTGAAATTTCTGCTACGGGGGGAACCGTGATTCTTGGGTCTGAGTTGGCGCAAACGGCAGCGGGAGGAATCAAGCCATGAAGTCGGAGTTTGGGGAAACCAATGTCAACCTGATTGCGGGGCAGGCATTCATCGACTGCTACGACGAGGGGGTTCTGGTTATGCGCGCGGTTCTTCCATCGCTCGATCGGGCCATGCAGTTATTTCAGGCTGCGCACCACATGGTTCCAGCCTCGGCATTTGTCACAATCGCGGGACGGAGCGAGTCCGGCGAGCCGGTGGCAGCAACACACCAAGTCTCGAAGTTTGACGGGGAGAGATTTCAGGGAAACTGCTATGAGGACAAATCCGACACTTGGAGCAATTATGGGAACGAGGTGTTCCTGGGGCATCTCCATGAATGGAGCCAGCGGTCGCGAATTTCTGGGAGAGTGCCGATGGTGCTCGGAAGCCACGCCTACGACTTGAGCGCGGATGGAGAACTCTGGGAGACGGAGATAGACAGCGCGCAGATCCCAGTCCTCGCTACGCTCCGACATATTTCCGAATCGATGCGGCCGAAGAATAGGCAGATGTGCTACTTCCCGCAGGATTTACCAATTATCGCAGACCTGTGCTTGTTCAGGGAATTGCCACAGAATGAGGTTAGCCAAGGGGCGAACGCCAGCGAGGAGGTGGATCGCACATGGATCCTTTGGGTCGAGGAGGAGATTTCCGGCCGCCTCATGCGGGCGGTTCAGAGCGGCCAGGGAGAGGAGACACTTCGAGGCATGCTCGATGACATCAGAGGCATGGCCAGCAGCGCCGATGCGAACTCCATCTCGATACAGGAGGCGGAGCAATCACAGCAGTCTAACCTTTCCGAGGTAAAATTTGACACAGACGAGCTCACGGCTCAAGCGATTGGCTCGGAGGCGTTCTATGGAACGGGGAAATTTCTGCTTGCTGAGCGCATTCTCTCGAATGTCTATCCGAACGGATGTTCTAAATCCGAGGCGGTTGCGCTTTTCTCGGATTGTCCGTTGGCCTCGACGGCTGCGATTGTTGGGGAAGCGGTCCCACCTCAATTAGAGCTGGCGGAGAGCCTTGCGGAGAGGGCTGTCGAGTTTGCTCGGAGACAAAACCAAACAGGACCAACCGGAATCTTCGAGGATGGTGAAACCGTGCAGCTAGGAGGAATTAAACCATGAGAGATACGATCGCTTCTTCGACCGCTGGCGGAATCGAGCCATCGATGGGATCAGGAGGTCTCCTCGTGGACAACGCGGCCGCAGATTTCTATGCCCGAGCCCAAGTGCATTCTCTCCCTGTTTGACAACTCAGGTGCTTGGTCACAACCATTCTGGGAGGAAGGTCACAACATTGTTGAGGCCGACATAAAGAACGTCATCCCTCTGGACGTAGGGGAATTCTCAGCAACATGGCTCATGGAAGAAGTCATGGAGAACTTTGGGATGGTGGATGGAATTCTATCAGCTCCGCCATGTACGGACTTTGCGGCAAGCGGAGCTCAGTATTGGAAGCGGAAGGATTTGGACGGCACAACGGAGCGGAGCATCCACCTGGTTCGCCAGGTTCTCCGGTGCGTAGAATTCTGCAAGCCGGACTGGTGGGTCCTCGAAAACCCAGTGGGCCGGATCCATAAGCTTGTTGCAGAACTGGGCACCCCGACGCTCATATTCGACCCGTGTGACTTCGCCGGCTATCTGGCTTCGTCAGAGGACGACATCGCATTGTTGGACGATCTGCGGGTGAGATCCGCGCGAGGTGAGCAGATTGACAAGGCCGGCATCGAGGCCGTCAAACGGCTCAACGCCTACACAAAGAAGACCTGCATGTGGGGAGAGTTCTCAATTCCTGAGAAAAGACGCATCGAACCCGTGAGGGTCTCCGCCCAGGGATCCTGGACGCAACTCCTCGGCGGGAAGTCCGAGGCCACCAAGGCGGCAAGGAGCGTAACGCCGGAGGGATTTTCGCGCGCGTTTGCATCAGCGAACTGTTGGGCGGAAATTCCTGAGCCCTCCATCAATGAGTTGGATGAGGGGGAGAGTAGTTCGGGGATTCGTTTGTGAACGAATGTCATGCCGGCTTGGCGTGCCGTCATGTCAATACGGGAATGGTTTATTGAGGTGCGATCGGCAACGGCCGCAGAGCGGCCAAATTCCCCGCCTTGCCCCCCAATCCAATGTTCCTTGATGCCATCAAATAAAGAGGTCGGACTGACATCCCTTCCCAAGTAAAATCATCGAAATGCACTCCATGCGGTTTTTGTCCGGAGGCGAAGTAGTGCCACTTTTGAGCGTCTGTCATCAACTCGATCTCTTCCGAAGTTGCTGCGCGAATACCATATCGCGCACGGTGAGCCAAAATGTCATCCGTTTCAGTCGGATTGCAAATCCGGTGTTCTTCTGGAGTCAGGGTTTGATTCGTCATAGACAACAAGCAATGCGGCGGAGCGTCTGCCGGGTCAAGCATAAAAAGCTACAAAGCTACAATAGCGCACAGCAAGCGAGCCGATCGCTCGCGGAGCCTGCGGGGTTGTCGCCAGCGCCGTGCGGCCGGATGGGTGAGCGGCCGGATGGGGTTGAGGGTGTGAGGCGAGCCGGTGCCCGGCTCGCGGTGCGACCTGGTGG
>Ga0172379_10000300_pt1 | contig 131727 bp, 109 predicted proteins | sample GrowelOW334metaG_FD_119756 | JGI IMG/M metagenome (GOLD analysis project Ga0172379, IMG submission 119756) | Groundwater microbial communities from an aquifer near a municipal landfill in Southern Ontario, Canada - Groundwater well OW334 metaG | ecosystem: Environmental > Aquatic > Deep... | reverse complement strand
CGGGCAGTTCTGGACCCGCGGCGGCCTGCGCCACTTGGATGGTTTGGAAGAAGCTCGCGACAACGGCCACTGGGATGAACTCTGGCTCACGGCTTGATGGCGCGGGTGCCAAGTTGCGCCCGTATGTGTGTGGGGGATATTTTCACCTTGAGTTGGCTGCCGGCCCGTTTTATCCTCGCGCGCCTAGTGGGTTGGACTAAGAACAAGCTGCGATGACAGTGCAAGATCACGCCTCCGCACAACCGGGACTCAATCCTGAATCCGTGGACGTCCTCTCCACGCCATCTCGTCCAAAAACCGCAGCGCCCGCCATTTCAGTTTTTCGAACACTGGATGAACTCGAGTCCTTGCGTCCCGCATGGAAAGAACTCTGCCGCCATTATGCCGCGGACATAGACTTTCTAAGAACTATCATCGCCAAGCGCACGACTTTTGTCCGTCCGCATGTGATTGCGCTTTCCGGCTCCGGCTCTACGCCAGCCATGTTGGTCGGGCGCGTCGAGCAGCGTCCATGGAGATTCTGGCTAAAGTCCAAAACACACGGCCCGCAACCCGTATCCATGTTGATCGTTCCGGAAGGCGGCGTTCTTGACGGCGGCTCCGCAGACGCCTGCAAGCGACTCATCGCGGAGGTCATGAACAACCTCCGTCGCGGCGAATTCGACGTCGCCTTGTTCGGTGGGCTGAAAAAGGGAACCCCGCTCCACGATGCCGTCCGCGCGATTCCGCCCCTGCCCTGCCGCGATCACGGGCTGATGCACGTAACGCAATGGATCGGTCACCTGCCCGCCACGCTGGACGAGTTTCTCCGCCGCATCTCATCAGCGCATCGTTCGATCTTCCGGAAGAAACAGCGCAAGCTGGAGGCGGCGCATCCGGACCAGATTCACTTTCGGTCTTTCACGCAGCCCGGCGAGGTCGAGGAACTCGACGCAGCGGCCGCCGAAATCGCGAAGCAGACTTATCAATACCGTCGCGGCGGCAGCTACCGGCCGTCGGCTGAAGGGAAAAGTTTTCTCCAACTCTCCGCGCGCAACCAATGGTTGCGCGCCTACCTGCTCTCCGTGGACAAACGGCCCATCGCTTTCTGGATTGGCACTTTGTATCGGGACACCATACGGCTGGACACCACAGGCTATGTCCAGGAGTTCAAGGAATACGATCCCGGCATCATTCTGTTCCTGCACATGGTCGGCGATCTCTGCAAACAAGGCGTCAAACACCTCGACTTCGGCATCGGCGAATCCATCTACAAATCGCGGTTCGGCGACGAAAAACTTGAAACCGCCACGGGCTGTATGTTCGCGCCGACCGTCAAAGGCGTGGCGCTCATGGCGTTGCGGTGCCTGAGATACTCATCTGAAAACATCAGCCGCCAATTCGCGTCACATTTCGGATTCGACCACCCGTTGCGAAGATTCTGGCGTGCCCTCCCCGCAGCCTTGCGGATGAAACAAAGCGTGGAGGTGACCCTGGCGTGCTTGCTCGTGCTTGTCTCCGGAACGTGGCAAGGCTGGCTGAAATGGCCCGAGGGAACGTTGATCGCCGCTGCGTTGTGCCTGATCACGTCGGTGGGCATCGTTCGCAAGTCCCCGAAAACTCCGCCACCGAAGTCGCAGGGTCGCGCAGCCGGAAAAACATTATGACGCGTCGCGCCCTGCTGGCAAACCTGGCGGCGTTGCCGCTGACACTTCCCACCACGCTTCACGCAGCAGGCGCCGCCGGAAATAATGAGCGCCCGTGGTGCGACACGTTCTCGCCAAACAAGGCGGACTTTAGCGACATCGGCAAGAACCCCTATTTCCTCCTCTGGCCTGGACACCGGCTTTTCCTCCGCGACGGAAAAGCAACGCTCGTCATCAGCGTTCTGAATGAAACCAAAGTCGTTGACGGCGTGAAAACCAGGGTCGTCGAGGAACGGGAGATGAAAGATGGCAAGCTGGCCGAGGTGTCTAGGAATTATTTCGCCATCAGCAAGACCACCGGCGACGTGTATTACTTTGGCGAGGATGTGGACACCTACGAGAACGGCAAGGTCACAGGCCACGAAGGATCCTGGCTGGCCGGCGTAAACGGCGCCACATCCGGCTTGATGATGCCGGGGATGCCTGCCGTGGGCGACCGGTATTACCAGGAAGTGGCCCCGGCTGTTGCGATGGACCGCGCCGAGGTCGTCAGCCTCTCTGAAACGGTGGCCACGCCTGCCAAGAGCTTCGAGAGATGCCTTCGCACACGGGAATCAAGCGGCTTGAAAAACGCCGGGGGTGACAAGCTGTATGCTCCGGATGTGGGACTGGTCAAGGACGGCAACCTGATTTTGACGGGGGTTGACTGTCCCCTGTGCAAGGGCACGAACGTTGCCCCGTAGATCAAACCTTGCGAAGTGTAAGACGGACTTCAGGTGTATCGTTGTATCCAAAACACGGCGTATAGCCCCAGAACCATACATACGACTGCGAGGATCGTGCATTCGTTCACACTGTCCATGAGGTCAAGAATAATAGCCTCGTTCTGCCGTCTCTGGCTGTTCAGAGCCGACAGTTCTTCCTCGCAAAAGTTGAATGCTCGTCTTTGCTTCTCCAACAGTTGATATACCGACTTGGCATCAATAGTCCGCGTGTTCCCGGACGAATTTACGCCTGCCTCATCCGGACGTTTCCTGTTGATGTCGTCCTTGGCCGTGTTCAACGCCCCTCGAATCGCCACGTCAATGTTGGCCACCCTGTTCCGGCGGACTTTGATCTTCGCGTCTTGGTTGGACAGGATGACGAGACCCGCAGCACAACCAATGACAGCCAGAACCAAAATCGCAGCCGTTCCCCAGATACGATTAGAGTCTTTCACGGGACGCATCATTGCGACGCGGGTTTTTTATGTCAACCAAACTCAGCCACCAACCGGGTCCGACGCTTCAACGTTGCGGCGGCGGCTGGGACCCTGCGAACGGCGGTTGCGGCATGTAAAAAGGCTGTTGCTGAGGCGTAGCCAGCGGCGTGACCAGCGGCGTTGTAAGTGGTGTGGAGAGCGCGGACGCTGACAGCGGTGTGAAGGATGCCTTCGGCGCAGGCGTGGATTGAGGCCCGGTCATGGCAGGCGGTTGCAGAGGGGTCGCAGCAACTCCGGACTGGGGCATCGCGGGCCGCAGTGGTTGAGGCCCTGTAACCTGTTGTCCCATGCTATAGAATGGTTGTTTCGCCGGCGTTGTGACCGACGGGTTCGGCAGTCCACCCGGTGACAAGGGCGACACGGTCGTGAACTGGGGCGTCATCGAATAGATCGGCTGCTGCATCGGCGGCGAGAGCGGCGTGGCGGACAATACAGCAGAGTATGGCGAGGGTTGCTGCGGCGCGGGTTGTTGCCCCATGTTGTAGAGCGGCGGCGGTTGCTGCGGCGACGTTGGTCGTGTGGGCTGGGAAAGCGTGAAGGGCGACGCCTGTGGCGTGGTGGTTTTCGGCGTTGTGCTGAACGGAGATGGCTGCTGTAGCGTGTTGACCGCCGCTGGCTTGTATAAAGGTTGCGTGGCCGAAACATTCTGCGGCACGGTCGAATAACTGCGGTTGCCGGACTGGCCCGGCTTGTTGAGTGTTCCGGGAAGATTCTGGTTGAACGTCTGGTTCTTATAAAGGCTGCCCGGCGTCATGATACCCACCGTGCGTTTTTGTTCGAAGGGTTGGGGAAAATTCTTCCCTTGGGCTTGGACTGATTGACACACGCCCAACAGCCCGATCACCGCGCCCGCAACAACAACTCTGGCAGTCATAACAGCGACAATCTTCCACCGCATACACGCCTTGGCAAGGACTATTGTGACCGCGCCTCACCGCGGCATCGTGGATTCGACACGGTCCAAGTAGCTCTTCATGGGCGTCGGCGCCGGCGGCCGGTCTTCGCCGCCACCCCCGGCCTTGAACCACGCGCCAAAGCGCTTCGCCATGTCCTCCGGAAAAAGCGACGCTTCGACGGAACCAACGTAGTGCGTGATGGCTTCCGCGTCGCGGTCGGCCCGGCGGCCTTCCTGCGACGCCTGTGCCACCGCCGCCTGGAATCGCTTCACGTCGTTCTTCCGCAGCCAGTGAATCCCCTCAAGGTAGTTTCGGATTGTGCTGCGATACAACGGATGCGCCAGTGATGACATCGCCTGCAACCGCGCCTCGTTCGGCGTCACGATCGCCAGCAACGCCTTCGGGTCGCTGCAAAACTCCAAAACCTTGTCGAGCGTCGTCACCCCACTGACACGCTTCGGCGTCTTCCCGTGGAACGGCCAAAGGAAGGACCCGAAGCTGCGACGGCGCTTTGTCCCGTCATCATCGGGCACCACAACCGCCAGCGCCTCGCCCAGCCGTTGACGTGTCTCGGCCGCCGTGTAGCTTTGTGCCACGATCATTGACGACGCCCGCACCATCACCAACGACCACCATTTCTCCGTGCCCACCGGATAACCGAATCCCTCCCCAAACGCCGCCCGAAAAGACGACATCCACCCCTCCCCCGGTTTCAGCCCCAACAGAAACTTCCGCACCTTCGCGCGACCGTCGCGTTGGGCCTCCATCGCCTCTAGTAACGCCTCACACTGTGCGCCGTAGAGCGCGGCCGCCGCAGGATTCCCCGGCGGACCCGCAGCTTCCGTCACCTGTAGAAACGTCGGCATTTTCTCAGTCGCCATCGCGTGTTTCAACGCCTCCAGCATTGCCTCGCGCGGACGTTCCTCCAGTTTGCGCGTCAGCGCGAGTTCAAACCACACCGGCACACGCGCGATCTGTTGCCCTCCCTTTACCTTCGCCAGCTTCCGGTTCGCCATTTCCGTGCAGAGCGTGCCGACCATCGCCTGCACGAACCGCGACGCATCCACCGGCGGCGGTGTTTCCGCCTCGATCTGGAATTTCAGAAAACCGGACACCGACACCGCCGAACAGCGCAGCGGCGCTTCATCGCCCGGCATCGCCAACACGCTGCCGGCCGGCCGTTCCCGAAATACCACCACCACCGGCGCGCGCCATGTCTTGTCAACCCCCAGCCGCACAATCAACTTCGACTGGATGTCTTCGCAGAACGACGCAAGGGCTGCTGCCAATCCGGCATCGGAACAGAACGCGTGAATCTGGCCGGAAACACCAACCGCCCGGGCCAGCGCGTTGGTGGTTTGCCCCGCGCAAATCGTAACGCCAAGCACAAGCCCGCCGAGGACGGCCGCTGCCAACAAACACTGCCGTCCCTGTCGCATCGTCAGCGCGCCGCCCCAACACACACAACGGCTGTGCCGGGTGTCAGCGCAACCACGCGAGCCTCTTTCAACAGTTTCCACTCCGCGTCGAACCCTTCAAATTTGAAGCATAGACTTCCAAATATCTGCGCCACCATGTCGCCGCCCGGCAACGCGTGCAGCGGCAACCGACCGATGAACGCCGTCGTCCATTTCACCTTCTTCCCGTCGACGCCCTCCACCAACGAGCCGCTCGATCGGAAGATAAACTGCTTGGTGAACGCCTTGACGCGAACTTCGCCCATCGCCAGCGCCGTGAAACGGCCGTTGCCAACCTCGATCTGATACTTCGCCCACCGCGGCAGAAACACGGCCGCGGGGTTGTCTGGCGTGTATTTCACATGCTTCGGCGAGCTAGGATCGCTGAGGTAAGAGTTGATTTCATTGTTGTTGAACGTGATCGTCATCGCCGTCCCGCGCTCGTGCGCGTCTGTCAGCGTGTCCAGCCTTCCCTTGGCCGCCAGCGCGAACGCCGCGTTCGTTGGGATGTCATCGGCCGGCATCTCCTGCCAAACCAACACTCCCACCACCCCCAACACAGCGATAATCGCCAAGCTGATGATCTTGCGGATTGTCCGTCCGATGGACACTTCGCCGCCCGCCTTCTTGACTTTGACAACCACTTCGCCCTTGGCGCCCGTCGCTTGATCCGCCGTCACTATCGAGCTCAGGTCGAGTTTGCCGCCGCACTGCACGCAGTGAACTCGGCCGATTGGGTTGTCGTAATTACAGGCTTTGCATTTGATCATTTCTTGGTTCCTGTTTGGCTGGAGCTGGATTTGGTCGCCTCAGTTTTCGCAGCGGTGGAACTGGTGCTGCTTGACGATTCCTTCTTCGCCGCAGACTTGTAGCCCTCGCTCCGATAGTCGGTGATGTAGAAGCCCGACCCTTTGAAGATCAGCCCCGCACCACCACTGATGAGCCGTCGCACGCGGCCCTTGCACCGCGGGCACGTCTTCTTCGGCGGATCCTTCATGGACTGGGACAAATCAAAGCGATGGCCGCACTTCCCGCACTCGTATTCGTAAGTTGGCATACAGATTAGTGACAGTGTGCTGCGATGCACCGGAAAATCAAGTTTGAAAACCCCCGCCGACGCCGTTACCGTCCCCGTCATGTTCACAGCCGAACCGATCCGCTCTGTTCATTTCCTCGGCATCTGCGGCACCGCCATGGCCGCCGTCGCCGCACAGCTCAAGCAACGCGGCCTCCGCGTTACCGGCTCCGACGAGAATGTTTATCCGCCGATGTCCACATTCCTCGCCGACCAAGGCATCACCGCGCTCTCGCCCTACGCCGGCGCCAACCTCGACGCCGTTGGCAAGCCCGACCTCATCGTCATCGGCAACGTCATCAGTCGTGGCAACCCTGAAGTCGAGGCCGTCCTTGAACGCCGACTCCGCTACGCATCGTTGCCCGATGTCATCCGCGAGTTCCTCATCCGCGGCCGCACCTCCGTTGTCGTCACCGGCACCCACGGCAAGACCACCACCACATCGCTGCTCGCGTGGACCTTCCAACACGCCGGCCTCGCGCCGGGCTATATGATCGGCGGCATCCCGCTCAACCTTGGCAACGGCTGCGCCTGCCCAACTCCCAACTCCCATCTTCCATCTCCCACCTCCTACTTCATCATCGAGGGCGACGAATACGACACTGCATTCTTCGACAAGCGCAGCAAGTTCGTCCACTACCTGCCCGACACCGTCATCATCAACAACATCGAGTTCGACCACGCCGACATCTTTCCGGGCATCGCCGACATCAAGCTCACCTTCCGCCGCCTCGTGAACATCGTCCCGCGCAACGGCCTCGTCCTAGCCAACGGCGACGATCCCAACGTCCGCGAAGTCATCGCCAATGCCCCCTGCCCCGTTAAAACCTTTGGCCTCGGCCCCGACAACGACTTCCGTGCCACCAACCTCACCCTCGCCGCCGACGGCTCCACATTCACGCTCCACGCACCACGCGCCACGCTCCACGTCCCATTGCTCGGCGAGCACAACGTTCGCAACGCACTCGCCGTCGCCGCCGCATCGCTTCACCACGGCCTCCCGCCGGATCAAATCCAAGCAGCATTCACCGGATTTCGCGGCATCAAGCGCCGGCAGGAAATCCGCGGTGTCGCGGCGGGCGTCACCATCGTGGACGACTTCGGTCATCACCCCACCGCCATCCGCGAAACCATCCGAGCCTTTCGCGTTCGTTTCCCCGGCCAGCGGCTCTGGGCCGTCTTCGAACCGCGCAGCAACACCACGCGCCGCTGCGTCTTCCAGAAAGAACTCGCTGAGTCGCTCGCCGAAGCCGACGGCGTCTTCGTCAGCAAAGTGAACCGCTTGGAAGAACTTCCCGAGCATGAGCGGCTCTCGCCAGAGAAACTGGTGGCCGACATCGCCGCCCACGGCCGGCCCGCACACTACCTCGCCGACGCCGACGCCATCATCGCCGCGCTACTTCCCCAGTTGCGCCCTAACGACGTCGTCGCTGTCTTCTCCAACGGCGGCTTCGGCGGCATCCACGCCAAGCTGCTCAGCGCGCTTCAGGCGAGATAGATGTTTTCCGCGCCTTCCGCGCACAGCTTTTACGTGCTAGAAGTTTGCTTTCCCCGAAACACGCAATTTGGCAAAGAGACACCCCCTTTAACACCACCAACTCCGCTATCCCCGGCGCGCTCTGGAACAACAACGCCTGAATGACTCGCCCAACGGATGGAACTCTTCACTCATAATTTTTAGCTCTTAACTTTCTCTCCCTTTGCCGTATAATCCGCCGCGTAGTGTTTTGGAGGAAAATCATGAACCGAGTCAGCCTCTCCGCCTTCGCAGCCGCCCTGCTGCTGGCCAATCCCGCCGCCATCCTTGCCCAAGAGAAAACCATGACCACCTCCACCGGCATGGAACTGGTCTGGATTCCGCCCGGCGAGTTCGTGATGGGTAGCACGCCAGAGGAACGAGAATGGGCAAATCGCAACGGTTGCCCCGCTGCGTGGACAAAGTGGGAAGGTGAGCGGCAGCACAAGGCTGAGATCAAGTCAGGCTTTTGGCTTGGCCGAACAGAAGTTACGGTGGCGGAGTGGAAGAAGTTTGTGAACGCAACCGGCCACGTGACAGATTCAACTTCAAAAGACCATAACCTCGATTTCACACCAAAAGACAAAGACCCAGTCTGTTGCGTCAGTTGGAATGATGCAGTCGCTTTCTGTGAATGGCTCACAAACACGGAGAAGAAAGCGAATAGACTGTCAGAAGGAATGGTCTGTCGGCTGCCAACTGAAGGCGAATGGGAATATGCGTGCCGCGCGGGCATGCAAACGAAATTCTGGTGGGGCGATTCAGTTGAGGATGGCGAGAGAAGATTGAATTGGGCGGGAAACGCAGACGGCTTTGAATTCGTGTCTCCGGTTGATCACTACGGGGCGCGAGGTCGGAACAAGTTTGGCTTGGCGGACATGCTGGGTAATGTGCGTGAATGGTGTCTGGATGAGTGGGATCCCACACAGTCGCACGCGGAGTGTTACAAAAGCGGCACACCTGCCAGTGTGACGCGTGGCGGAGCTTACAAGCGCACTCTTGGCACCGTTAGGTGTGCCTACCGTAGTGGCCTGGTCCGGTCCAATGCAGACGATGTCACTGGCTTCCGCGTGTGTTTTGGCGTGCCGGATGGAAGCGGCAAATCTCTTGGTCCACTTCCTTCAGTTGCACGAACCAGAACCGAAGATAGAAGGTCAACGCCCACTTCCGTAGCAGATAGCGATTCACAAAAGGACGCAAAGAAGTTCGCCCGCAACCAAAGCAGCATCAAAGGGCTTTTCATCATGCAGATGGCCAACGGTATGCGGGTCGGCGGCGCGCAAGACATCATTGCCACCGTGGAGCGGGACAGCAGCAAGCGGGAGGCGTTCTGCGATATGTTTGGCAACGTGGCGAAAGACACGCGTATTTCGATGGAGGAAGCGGAGCGGGTGCTGAAGGTGCGCTATCCGATCTGGCTGGCGGGCCACAAGGTCCGTTTCAGCTACGGCGACAAATACACGAAGCAAGCGGGCGGCTCGGCGGGCGGCGCGTTCTCGGTGCTGCTGCTGTCGCTGCTGGACGGTTTCCAGATTGATCCCGGCTTCTCAATGACCGGCGACGTAACGGTGGACGGGAAGATTCGGCAGGTGGGCGCGGTGGCGGAGAAGATTCGCGGGTCGAAACTGGAGAAATGCACCGTCGTCGCGATTCCAACAGCCAACAAGGAGAACCTCAACGATCTGGCCATCCTCTACTCGCCGGCGATGCTCTGGAGCATCCAGATTCTCTCCGTCAGCACGCTGGATGACGCGGCGGCGGTGGCGCGTCTGGACAAAACGCCGAATCTCTCCAAGGCGCTCATGATGTTCTACCAGATTCAAAGGAACCTGAACGCTTACGCGCCGGTCGCCTACCTACGCAATCAGGACACCTACACAACCCTCCAGCAGGTGCTGCAACTCGCGCCGAACCATCTCTCGGCGGAGTTCATGCTGCGGGCGGCGAACAACCAACTGCCGACGACGCTCAGCCTGTCAGCCTCGATAGAAGAAATCTGGGCGGCATCGGCGCTGATGCGGGGCTGTTTGATGGACGAGAAAACACCCGACGCGAAGAAGGACACGCGCTATCGGGTGACGAAGTTGCCGGCGGAGGCGATCAAGGCGGCGCTGGATCGTCTGTCGTGGCTGGACAGCCGGCTGCACCCGAAGACGCGGGACTTCAAGAACGCGATGGCTGATTACATCCAGAGCCTCGACTACCTGCGGCGGCAGTCCGGAGCCAGCTCGACGGCCTATTCAACCAATCTGGCCAAGCGCGACCGTGTGCTTGGCGAACTGGTCAAGCTCGGCACGGACCGGAACACGCTGGAAGAGATGATGCACTGAGGGGCGCAGGCGGCAGGAAAAGACATACCTTCCCCGGCCCGGCTTTTTGCTCAGGCGCGCACCGTGCACCTCCGCAACACATCTACAAGAGCCTTGACCGACAAGAACACCGGCAGCTTCGTCAGCCGTCGCAACACCACCGCGTTCCGCCGCGCCGTCGTCGCGCCAGCTTTGTCCACGTCGTTCAAGAACACCGCCGCAATCTTCACCCCGCGCCGCCGAGCGCTCTCCACCGTCAGCAACGTGTGATTGATCGTCCCCAAACCCGCCCGCGCCACGATGACGATCGGCCACCTCTGCCGCGCCACCCAATCCGCCACTGTTACCCGCTCCGTCAACGGCACCAGCCACCCGCCGATCCCCTCCACCAGCAATAACTCAAACCGCTTCGCAAGCAACCCCACGCGCAGCGGCACCCGTTTGCCTTCCAACCGCGCCGCCACCATCGGCGCCAGCGGCCGTTTGAAGAACACCGGGTTGATTTCCGCGAGCGTTAATTCACCATCCATCGCTGAGCGCAATACCCGCGCGTCATCGCGGCTGCCTGTCGCGAACGGTTTCACCGCTCCCGTATGGACACCCGCCTTCCGCAACGCCCGCACCAACGCCGCCGTCACGAACGTCTTGCCGACGCCCGTATCCGTGCCGGTTATGAACAATATCCGGTTCATGGGAGCACCGTTGCGATAGCACGCCGCAACACTTCACAGATCTGCTGAAGCTCATCCTCCGTCACGCACAGCGGCGGCATGATGACGATGACGTTGCCGATGGGCCGCGTCAGCACGCCCAGTTCGCGCGCCCGCTGGCACACTCGAATGCCCGCTTTCGCTTCCCATGGATACGGTCCAACTTCCACCACGCCGATAAAGCCGCACTGGCGCGCCGCCACAACCGTCTTCATCGCGCTAAACTTCTCCAACTCCGCCGTCAGCAACGCAATCTTCGGCTGCAATTTCTCCAGCGTTCGTTCCCGCTCAAAAACCTCCAAGCTCGCCAGCGCCGCCGCGCAGCCCAGCGGATTGCCGGTGAAACTGTGCCCGTGGAAAAATGTCTTTCGTTCCGAGTAGTCGCCAAGGAACGCCTCGAACACCCGCTCCGTCGTCAGCGTCGCCGCCAGCGGCAGATAGCCGCCGCTGAGGCCCTTCGCCAGACAGAGGAAGTCGGGCGTCACGTGCTCCTGTTCGCACGCGAACATCGTCCCCGTCCGACCAAAACCCGTCATCACCTCGTCCGCAATCAGCAACGCGCCGTGCTCATCACAAAGCCTCCGCGTCTCTGCGAGCAATCCGCGTGGCCAGAGCTTCATGCCCGCCGCTCCTTGGACCAGTGGTTCGATAGCCACGGCTGCGACTTCAGCACCGTGTTTCTCCAGCACCGATTTCAGCCCTGCCGCATCCGCCACATGCTCCACCTCGAATAGCAGCGGCCGATACGTCGCGTGAAACAGGTCAATCCCGCCAAGGCTCACCGCGCCAACCGTGTCGCCGTGGTAGGCATCTGCAAACGCCACAAACCGCCGCCGCTGCCGCTGACCTCGATGCATCCAGTAGTGCAACGCCATCTTGATGGCCACCTCCACCGCCGTGGAACCGTCGTCGCTGTAAAAGACGCGCGCCAAAGGACTGTAGCGGCGGTCTCCGACCGCCGGTTCTTCTGTCGGATGTCGGCGGTCAGAGACCGCCGCTACAGGCGCAATCCTCACCAGCTTCTCCGCCAATTCGATAGCGGGCACATTTGACAAGCCAAGGAAGGAGCTGTGCGCGATCTTCTCCAATTGCGCTCGGATGGCGGCATTGATGCGCGGATGGCTGTGACCGTGGATGTTTGTCCAGATGGAGGCGTTGGCGTCGAGATACTCACTCCCCTTCGTGTCCCAAAGGCGCGCGCCCTGTCCCCGCTCAATAATGACCGGCTCCTCCGCCATCCAATCGCGCATCTGCGTGAACGGATGCCAGAGATAACGGCGGTCTTTGTCAGCCAGCGAATCCATGCGGTGAGGAGCGTATTACGTATTGTGTATTGCGTAAACTCAGCAATCCGACTCCGACAGCGCCTTGATCAACAGTTTCGTTTGCTCACTTGTGTGCGCTGCCGTCACGGTCAATCGCAGCCGCGCCGCGCCGCGCGCCACGGTTGGATAGCGAATCGCAGGGGCGAACAAGCCGCGCTCGAAAAGCTGACGCGAGCATTCCACCGCCCGCGCTTCGTCACCGATAAGCAACGGGATGATCGGGCTACCCAACTGGTTAGGCGAGACGCTTGCCCCGCTTTCTTTGCCCAATCCCTTCCTCAACTCGTTCACGCGCCACCACAGTTCATTGCACCGCGCCTCACCGCCCCGGCTCATCACAAACTTCACCGCAGCGCTCGCCGCCGCGACCATCGCCGGCGGCAACGCCGTCGAGTAAATCAGGCTGCGGGCGCGATTGACCAGCAGATCCACCAACGCCTGTGATCCGCACACGAAGCCACCGACACAACCGAGCGCCTTGCTCAACGTGCCGAGCGTCACGTCCACGCGATCTTCGACGCCGAGCGCCTCAGCCACGCCGCGCCGGCGCTGCCCGTAGAGGCCGGTGGCGTGCGCCTCGTCTATCATCAGCCACGCGCCATAGCGGTCTTTCAACTCCACGATCTCACGCAATGGCGCGATGTCGCCATCCATTGAAAATACCGTCTCAGTAACGATCAACACACACCCGTCTCGTTTCGCTTGGAGGAGCTTCTCCAGCTTGTTCAAATCGCCGTGCGGATAAACACGGATCGTCGCGCCGCTCTGCCGGGCGCCGTCCACGATGCTTGCGTGGTCAAGCTTGTCGAGGATGACGGTGTCGCCTTTGCCAACGAGCGTGCAGATCGTGCCGACATTGGCGGCGTAGCCGGAGCCAAAAACGACAGCGGCTTCCTTGCCTTTGAAGGCCGCCAGCCGCGCTTCAAGCTCGGCGTAGGGCGCGATGTTGCCGCAAACAAGCCGTGACGCGCCCGAACCGACGCCGTAGCGCTCAATGGCATGCGTCGCCGCTTCTTGCAGCAGTGGATCGTTGGCAAGGCCGAGGTAGTCGTTGGAGGAGAAATTCACCACCTCGCGACCGTCCACGACAATGCGCGAGCCTTGAGGACCGGCGACCGCCCGCAGTTGCCGGAAAAGCCCCGCCCCACGCAAATCCTCAAGCGCGGCTGTGGCAAACTCGTCGAGTTGCATCCCCGTCACGGTATCGCCGGCGCGACCGGCGCAGGCGGCGGCGCTTGCTGTTTGTAGATGATCACGGCGTGCGGCTCGACCTTATACGCCAGCCCGGTGGTCGCCGTGACGTAGCGCAATACGTCGAGCATAGGCACCTGTTGCAGACTCAGCGTCACCGCTGGGATCGTTGTTCCCGGCGGCGCGTGAAACACGAAGCTGATCGGCTTCTTGTCTGCCGACAGTTCGCCGCTCGTCTTGTGCAGGAAACTCAGCACATCCGACAACGACGCCTCACGAAACTCAATCTTCGGGACGATCATCTTCTGCAACGGCACCTCCAGCGCGAGCCGCGAACTCTGAATCAACCGCAAATACGCGATGGCATGTTCGTTGTTCGGCGACCGTTGCAGCAAGTCCATCGCCGCAGCTTCCGCTTCATCGTAGCGCCGCTGGCGCATCAAGATGTCAATCTTCATGCGCAGCGTCTGAATCAACGCCGGGCTGGGCTGCTGCGGCTGTTGCAGCACTGAGATGTTGGCGTTGATGTTCTGGCTATCGCCCACATTGCGGGTGACAAAACCGCGCGGCGTCGGCGGCGAGATCACCTGCGCCGCAGCCGTCATGACGAACACTCCGCCCACCATCAAGAGAACTTGAACCCATCTGTTACAACTCATTGTGCGCCACCTTTCCGTCAACCATCATCCAACTCACCGCATCGCGCCCGGCGATCACCGCTTCGGCCGCGTCACCGGTCGCGCCCGCCAGCGGCACCGCGATCATGTCGGCGCTGCTGCCGGCGGTGAGTGTGCCAGTCAGGCCGGGCTGATTCAACGCTTTTGCCGCCGTCATCGTCGCCATCTCCAGCGCCTTGGCCGGCCGCACCGAAGGAAACGCCGTTAGAAACTCGCGCATCTCAGCCCGCATGTCCAATGTCGTCCCACTCGCCGCACTGTCCGTGCCAAAACAAACCAGCACACCCTCCCCGCACAACCGCTCGAACGGAAACGGCGGATGAGCGTAGAACCGATGGCTGCTCGGACAATGCACCACCGTCGCGCCCGCCCGCGCCAACCGCATCACGTCATCGTCGCTCAGGCAATTCGCATGGACCGCCAGCATCCCATCCAGCGCACCGCATTCGTCAAGCCATGCCACGCTGCTGCCGCGCCCGCAGTCTTCTGGCGAACGGCCCAGCACCGCGAGCAGTTCATAGAGCGGCCCGGTCCTCTGCTCGAACATCGCGGTTTCCTCACTCGATTCGGCGACGTGCGTCGTGAAAATCTTCCCACGCTGCCGGCAAAAGCCGTGCACCTTCCGGTAAAGCTCCTGCGACGCAGTAAACGGCGCGTGCGGCGAAAGCCCGGCGCAACGGTTCCAGAATTTCTCCTCGGCGGGCTTTCCAGCCACGTCAATCAGTTCCAGACACGACAGCACCCGCAGCGGCGCGTTGGCGACCATGTCGAGGTTCGCCGGCGATGACGCGATGTCGCATACCGTCGTCGTGCCGGAGCGCAGCAGCGCCGCCAGACCCGCCGACGCCGACGCCGCGTAATCCTTTGTCCACCACAAGCGTTTCAACACCACGATGTCGGCGATCCAGTCGGCAAAGCTGCCCTTGAAAGGTAGCTTGCCCGCCATGTTTGTGTAGTCGAGATGACAGTGCGCGTTGACGAACCCCGGTAGCAGCACGCGCTCGCCGAGATCGGTCAACGGCCCGTCGAAATCCGCCCGCCGCCCGACGGCGACAATGCGGTCACTCTCGACGCCGACGACGCCGTCTTCGATCGGCGGCGATGCGATGGGCAAAACGTGTTTGGCGCGGTAATAGTTCAATCTGAGTAGTCGCGTCACTCCGTGACGCGTTATTATGATGATTGCTCGCGTCACGGAGTGACGCGACTACTTTCAGCTAACCAACGCCCGGTGTTTCGCGAACGACGCGCGCAGGTCGCGGCTAAGCTGGTTCTGCAACTCTTGCAGCTTGCGATACAACTCCACGTTCTTCGGCTTCGGCCGGGCGATGGTCTTCCGGTTGAGCTTCACAAATTCGTCGGTGATCTCGAAAATCTCCACCTTGCTGCCGCGTTGGCGCGCGTAACACCACATTGCCTGGAGCGCGCCGCCATAAGCCGCGCCTTCCGCGGTCTGCGTGCAGACGACCTCGGCATCGAAGACGTCGGCCATGATTTGCCGCCAGACGGCCGAGTTGGAGCCGCCGCCGGTGGCGCGAATCTGTGTCGGTGCGATGCCCAGCCCGCGCAAGCGGTTAAGGCCGTAGTTCATGCCGAGCGTCGCACCCTCCATCGCTGCGCGCGCAAATGCCCCAGCCGTCAACGTCCGCTCGTTGACGCCGAAATAGACACCTGTGCCGTCCGGGACATTCGGCGTGCGCTCGCCCTCGAAGTAAGGCAGGAGCACCAGTCCGCCCGCGCCCACGGGCGCCTTGCCGACCTCGGCGTCGAATTGCTTGACCGACCAGCCGAAATCCTTGCGGATCATCTCGGTCGCAACGGTGACGTTCATTGTGCAAAGCAGCGGCAGCCATTGGCCCGTCGAATCGCAAAACGCCGCAATCTCGCCTTGCGGGTCCACGACGGGCTTGTCGCTGCACGCGTAAATCGTGCCGCTGGTGCCAAAGCTGGCGGTGACAATGCCGGGTCGCGTGTTGCCGGTGCCGATGGCTCCCATCATGTTGTCGCCGCCGCCGGCGCTGACCACCACCTCCGTCGTCAGGCCGAGCTTCCTGGCCGCTTCGGCGCGGAGTTTGCCGGCGGGCTGGTCGCTCGATTGAATCGCGGGCAGTTTGGATTTCAACGCGGGATCAATTGCGCTGATGACGGCGTCGCTCCACTGGCGCGAGCGCACGTCCATGAGCGCCGTGCCGCTGGCGTCGCCGAACTCCATCGTCTTGTTGCCGGTGAGCCAGTAGTTGATGTAGTCGTGCGGCAACAACACCGTCGCGAGCTTCGCGTAGTTCTCCGGCTCGTTCTGTTTCAGCCACAGAATCTTCGACGCCGTGAAACCGGCGGGCACGCCGTTGCCGATGGCTTCGATCACGCGCGCGAGGCCGCCGAGCTTGCCAATGATCTCGGCGCACTGCGGCGCGGTGGAGGTGTCGCACCAGAGCTTGGCGGGGCGGATGACATTGCCGTCCTTGTCGAGCGGGACGAACCCGTGCTGCTGGCCGCTGACGCCAATGCCGCGCACGTCGGCGGGCTTGACCTTTGCCGCCTTGAGCGCGCCGCGCACGCTGACGCTGACCGCGTCAATCCACACCTTCGGATGCTGTTCCTTGTGGCCGGCGGGCAGTTTCGGGATGAGGCCGTAGGATTTCGCCGCTGCGCCGACAACCTTGCCGTCGCGCGCGTCCACAACGATGGCCTTTGTGGACTGTGTGCCGCTGTCTATACCGATGAAATACTCTGGCATTGCTGGTTCCTCCGCGTGTTGTTCAGGGCGCGGACTGTAGGCGAGCGCCGCGCACTATTCAAGCCAGACCGCAGCGGTTGTAGCGTCGGTCGTCTCGGCCGAGCAACCGCGGCGGTTTGAATCTTGTCCCGTATCAGACAAATCCCGTCGGCCGAGACGGCCGACTCTACAACGCTTTCATCGCCTCAACGCGCCGATCAACTCATCTAGCTTATTTGCGATAGCTTGTATCTCGCTCTGCGTCGGGGATTGCTCACGATCAAACCGAGCGTCGCGACGGCGTTGCTGTTGTTGCTCGTGCCGGCGATGGCGTCGGCGAGTTGTTGATTGCTGACTTCACCAGGCGCGCCGGCGGGGCCGGTGCTGCTCAGCCACCTCTCGCCGGCAGGGAGAAGTAGAACGTCGCGCCCTTGTTGACTTCGCCTTCCGCCCAGACGCGACCGCCGTGGCGCTGGACGATGTGTTGCATCAGCGCCAGCCCGACGCCAATGCCTTCAAAATCAGCCTCAAGGTGCAGTCGCTGGAAAACGCCAAAGAGCTTCTGGGCATACTTCATGTCGAAGCCCACACCGTTGTCTTTCACGCAGTAAACAACCTCGCCGTCATCGGCGCGGCCGGTGATTTCGATTTTGGACAGCGGCTTGTTGCGCGTGTATTTGATGGCGTTGGAAATGAGATTGCTCCACACGTGTGAGAGCAGATGCGGATCGCCCTGCGCTGGCGGCAACGGTTGCAGTTTGAACTGGATGTTGCGGCCCGATGCCTGTGCCGCGCATTGGTCGAATACGCTTTGAGCCAATGCCGTCATGTCAACCTCCGCCACTTGCATGGATTGCCGTCCCACCCGCGAGAACGCCAGCAGTTCGTCAATCATCAGGTTCATCCGCTTGGCTTCGCCACAGATGGTCCCCAGCAGGCGAAGGCCTTCCTCGTCGAGCCGCGGCGCGCAATCTTCCGTCAGCATGCCTGCGAAGCCGATAATGCTTCGCAACGGCGCGCGTAGGTCATGTGAGATGGAGTAGCTGAATGTCTCCAGTTCCTTGTTGGCCGTTTGAAGCTCGGCGGTGCGCTCGGTCACCCGCTGCTCCAGTTCGGTGTTGAGCTTGCGGATTTCCTCCTCCACCCATTTGCGCTCGGTGATGTCGCGACAAAGTGACAATATCCTGGCGGAGCCTCCGCTGCCCACGACCGTTGCATTGATTTCGACGGGTGTAATTTGTCCACTGCGGTTCACGTAGTCGATTTCCAGGTTTCTGACGAAACCCTGCGCGACACATTTCTTCACTTCCCCGGTATTTCGCTCCAGATCGTAGGGGGCAGTCCATTCCACGACGCTTCGGCCGAGGATCTCCTCCAGCGTGGCATAGCCTGTGAGCCTGACATATTCCTGGTTGGCGTCGATGACTTTGCCGTGAGTATCCAGAATTAGAAACCCGGTGTTGGTCGTCTCGATCAAGGCCCGGTATTTTTCTTCGCTCTGCCGCAGCGTCCCCTCGGTCCGCTTGCGCTCGGTGATGTCGCGCTCGGTAGCGGCAATACCAATTACTTTTCCCGCATCGTCCATTAGTTTCGTTACCGTGAGCCACACATCGAGAACGCGCCCGTCTTTGGTCACCCGTTGGGTCTCAAACGATGTGACCTTTTCACCCGCAAACAGCCGGCGGATGAAATCCTTTTGCTCTGCCGCTTTATTGCGGGGGACGAGTTGCCAAATTTCCATCTTGAGCGCTTCTTGCTCGCTATAACCAAACATCAGTTCCGCGCCGTGGTTCCAAGCGGTGATCCGGCCCTCGAGGTCCTGAATCGTGATCGCATCGTTGGAGTCCCGCACCACCGTCGCCATGCGGCTGGCCTCTTCCGCCTCCCGCTTCCGCTCGGTGATGTCGAAGAAGGTCACCACGCTGCCGATAGGCCTTCCGCCGCGCCATATTGGATGAGACCAGTATTCAACGGGGAAACAAGTCCCGTCCGCGCGCCAATAGACTTGATCGCTGGCATGACTGCCGTTGCCCTGCCGTGTAGAGCGACGGATGTGGGAGTCGTCTTTCGGCAGCGGCGTGCCATCCGCACGGCTGTGGTGGATGAGCGCGTGCATTTCCTTACCGATCAAATCGCGCGGATGGGCATAGCCCAGCAGGCGCAGGCAGGCTGCGTTGCAGAAGGTGAACTTTCCGTCCATGTCCAAGCCGTAGATCGCCTCGGCGGTGGAATCCATCAGCAACCGCAGCATTTCTTCGCTCTCCCGCAGCGCCGCCTTGACCCGCGCCGAGTGCAGCACCCGGGAGGTGGCATGCGCGATCCCCTCCAAGAGCAAATCTTCCTCCGCCGAGATCGCATGCTTGCTGAAGAGCGCCAGCACGCCAAGCGGGGCGCCCTCGGCATCCACCAGGCGATAACCGGCAAAGGACTTCAGACCGAGTTCTTTGGCCCACGCATGATTGTGGACGCGCGGGTCGGTCGTCACGTCGTTGGTGAGAAACTTGGGTTCCTCTCCGGCCGCGATCTTTCCGATCTTGTAACAACCAAAGGGCACCCGGCTGTGATCCCGGCCATCGGTGTGGGTATAGCGGCCGGAACTGGCCAGCAGATGCAGGCACCGGTCCCGGAACCGGCAGGCGTGCGGCCCCTCCGCCACTTGAGCGTGAACGCAGCCCGCTTCGCAACGGTCGCCGGGTCTTATCATCCAGATTCTGGCAAAGTCGGCGCCCATGATCCGCACCACGGCCTCGGTGACGAGCTTGAGCCTTTGCTCAGTGGGATTCGGGGACAGCAAGAGTCCCTGCAATGCGTTAAGCTCGTGGAGCCGCTTCTCGCTCTCCCGCAGTGCCGCCTCCGCCAGCTTGCGCTCGGTGATGTCGCGGACGGTGGCATGGATGAACACCTTCCCCTCCTGCTCCATCCGAGTCAGGAGCACGTCGGCGGTAAACTCCTCGCCACCGATCCGCCGGTGCGTCCACTCGAAGAAGTGGGTGCCTTCGCGCACGGCCGTCTCAATCATCTCCTTGGCTTTCTCGCCAGACGCGCGCCCGTCCGGCTGGCGCTCGGGAGACAGTTCCCATGGCCCGTAAGAAATAAACTCCTCCTCGCTTTTCGCCCTGAACATCTTCACGCAGGCCGGGTTTCCGGAGGTGAACCTCCAGGAAGGGGGCCGAATGGTCATAATGGCGTCACGGGTATTCTCGAAGAGGCCCTGGAATCTCTTCTCGCTGGCCCGCAGCGCCTCCTCCGCCCGCTTGCGTTGCGTGATGTCGCGGATGTTGCACTGGATTACCTTGCGGTGGTTCACCTGATAGACGTTACTGACGAACTCCACCTCGTGCCGCGTCCCGTCGCGGGCTTCCAGCGCCATGTCTTCGTAACGGACGTAGCCCTTCTGCTGCAATTCCTTGAAGTTGTCCTGGTTGGCGACGACGTTCGTCAAGAATCCCAGTTCCCAGACCTTCTTGCCGAGAAACATCTCGTGCGTGTAGCCCAACATCTCGATCAGAAATGGATTCACATCCACGACCATCCCCGTCTCGGCATCGAGAATCAAAATGCCGTCCATGGCCGACTCGAAGAGCCGGCGATAGCGGAGTTCCGAAGCGCGGAACAATTCCTCTGCCGCGTGAAGTTTCCGACCCTCGTCCGCTTGGGTCAAGGCCCGCAACACGGCAGGACCCAGACGCTGGAGCCGTTGCTTGAGCACGTAATCCGTCGCGCCGAGGAGCATGGCGTCCACCGCCTGATCCTCGCCCAATGCGCCGGTGACCAGGATGAAAGGGACATCGGGCTGTTTCTCGCCAGCCAGTTTCAAGGCAGTGATTCCATCGTAGTCGGGCAGGTCGTAATCGGAGAGAATCAGGTCAAACTTGGTTTCTGCCAGCGCGGCCTCGTATTCCGCGCGGTTGCGCGCAAGGCGCAGTTCGAAGGTCATGGTGGTCTGCCGCAACGAGTGTCGCACCAGTTCCGCGTCACACGGGTTGTCTTCGAGATGGAGGATTACCACAGGGTTATTCATCGTAATCTGTGTCCGGTATCATGTGGTAAGGACCCGCCTAACGCAGGTCAGCATACATCCACGCATTCATTTAGTCCAATGCTGTTGCATTTCACTTCGCACGGTGGACCGCGTCCTCCGGGCGCGGTGGCTGTTGCTGAATCCACGCATGGCGCGCGCGAAAGGCAGGCGGCACATCAACGGGCGCGGAGGCGAGGGAAGAATGCAACGTAGAGAGTTAAGAACCTGCACCCCTCTGCCCGTTGATCAAGTCATTCATCTTGTTTGCCATCGCACGCAAACATCAGGCAGGGCGAACCGTCCCGATGAGCCGTGGTGTTCGGTCGTTGAGGGGCGGCGGCCCAGCCGGTGCCTTGCCCTAGCACGGCACTGACGCAGGATTGACAGGTTGGCGCGCGACGAACATGCTTGGCGGTGATGGTTGAACGAACGGCCCAGATCATCTCGAACGAACGCGACACCGACGCCTATTTCCGGCTGGTGCTGCGCGCGCCGGAGATCGCGCGCGCGACGCAGCCGGGACAGTTCCTGCACCTGCGCATCCCGCCGCTGCGCGACGCGCTGTTGCGGCGGCCATTCAGCATTTTCCAGGCGGACGGCGAGACGGTGTCACTGCTTTACAAGACGATCGGCAAAGGCACCGACGCACTGGCCCGGATGCGCGCGGGCGAGGAGTTGAGCGCCATCGGGCCGCTGGGGCACGGGTTCACGGTGCCCGCGCGCGGCGGCGAGACGCCGTTGCTGGTCGCTGGCGGCTACGGCATGGCGGCGATGTATTTGCTGGCGGAGCGTTCGCCACAGAGGGGCGTCGTGTTCGTCGGCGGTCGGCGGCGCGTGGACATTTTGTGCGAGGCGGAGTTCCACAAGCTGGGCTGGGACGTGCGCGTGACGACAGAGGATGGCAGTTACGGCGAGAAAGGTCTGGTCACACAACCGTTGTTGGCGGAACTCAAACGCGGCGACGGGAAGCGGAAACTGTTCGCCTGCGGGCCGACGCCGATGTTGAGGGCAGTAGCGAAGATCGCCGACGAGTTCAAGGTGCCGGCGGAGATTTCGATGGACGAGCACATGTGTTGCGGCGTCGGCGTCTGCCTGACGTGCGTGATTCCGGTGAAGACGGCATCGGGCTGGGAGTATCAGCGCACTTGCACCGAGGGACCGGTGTTTGACCCGCGTGAAGTGCTCTGGGAGGTGGCGCGATGAAAGGCGGAATGCGGAATGCGGAGCGCGGAATCAGGAAAAGGAGAATCGGCAGATGAATCTCTCCGTCTCCATCGGCAAGCTGACGTTGCAGAATCCTGTGATGGTCGCGTCGGGGACGTTTGGCTACGGCGTAGAATATGCTCGGTTGCTGGACCTGAACCAGCTCGGAGCGGTCGTCGTCAAAGGTATCCGTCTTTCGCCCGTCCGCGGTAACCCGACGCCCCGCACGGCGGAGGTGACCAGCGGCATGCTCAACGCCATCGGTTTGCAAGGGCCAGGCGTGGACGGCTTCATTGAAAAATACTGGCCGTTCCTGAAATCGCTGCGCGTGCCGTCCATCATCAACATCTGGGGCACGACCGTGGAGGAATACGCCGAGGTGGCGCGGCGGTTTGGCGACCTCGACGGCGTCGGTGCGCTGGAGTTGAATGTCTCCTGCCCCAACATCAAGGAAGGCGGCGCGCAGTTCGGCACCGATCCGAAGCTGCTGGCGCGCGTGGTGGCCGCGTGCCGGAAGGCGACCACGTTGCCGCTGATCACCAAACTCAGTCCAAACGTGACGAGCGTGATCCCCTACGCTCTCGCGGCGGAAGCCGAGGGCAGTGACGCGATCTCGATCACAAACAGTTTTCCCGCGATGGCGATTGACATCGAATCGCGCCGGCCGAAGCTCGCCAACGTCACCGGCGGGCTGACAGGACCATGCATCAAGCCCATCGCGATCAAGCTCGTCTGGGACGCGCGGCGCGCGGTGAAGATTCCGATCATCGGCATGGGCGGCATCCAGAGCGCGGCGGACGCCATCGAATTCCTGCTGGCGGGCGCGAACGCGGTGGCCATCGGCACGGCGAACTTTTACGAACCGCAAACGGCGTTGGCCGTGATTGCGGGTATCCAAGATTACCTGAAATGTCACAACATCACAGACATTCGCGAACTCACCGGCGCAGTCCGGCTCGCATAAAATACCTTCTCGGCGTCCTGAGTTTCATCGGCATCGTGTTGGTGTCAGCCGGCGTGTATTGGCTGCTGAAGCCGGCCGAAGTAGTCAGCGATTACGATCTGCTTGCCTGTCTGCCGCCCACGGCGGAGGCGGCCGCTTATCAACGATCCTTGGAAACCGATTGGCTGCGGCTGCGGACATCGAACTGGTTCCGCGTCTTCATGGCGCGGCCCGAACTGAAGAAGTTTGCGCAACAGCACGGTTTCGATAAGCGCGAATTGAGCGACGGTGAACGGTGGATTCTCGACCTCATCGGCGAGCGCGTGCTGGCGGGCTATGTGGCTGATCCGCAGAAGCCCGGCCGTCACAGTGTTTTTGTCTTCGCACCCATCGGCAGGCGGACCAAGCGGCTGGAGATGTGGGCCGACCTCATCCAGCGCGGCGGGCGTGCCGGGTTCACGATGACCAGTTCGCGTCACGGGAATGCGGAGGTAGTTCGCGTCACGGTCAAGGGCTGGCCGGAAAACGTCGTGGTGAAATACGCCAAGGTCCGCGGCGTCATCGTCGCGGTGTTTTCGGAGTCGGAGGACACGTTGGAACGACATCTGGACCGCGGGATGCCGAAGGCGCGAGGCTGGAACGAGCAACCCATGCCGCTGGAAGGCATGGCGGCGGAGTTCCATAAAGAGTTCGGCGACCGGATGAGCGACGAGGCCTACCGCAGCCAGCATGGTCTCTGGCGGCGGCAAAACGGATCGTTTGCGTGGACGATTGACACGACCAATCTGGGAACCATCGCCGTCAGCACACACGCGCCGCTCTCATCACCGCCGCCCCTGAACGCGACCAATTCCATCACCAGCAGCGCGTTGATGAAGCAGTTGCCACCCAACCCGATGCTGACGATCTGCGGCCGGCTCAACGATTGGACGGCGGCGGTCGTGTCGCACGCGGCCTTCCTCGATCCGGCTGCCGGCCATGCCATGCAACAACAGACGCTGCGGCTGCGCGCAAACTCGCCGTGGATGGGCGATCACTTCGCGCTCGCGTCGCTGCCTTGGAAGCCGATCGCCTTGCACATCCCGCTGCCCGCGCCACAGTGGGCGCTGGCTTTGGAGTGTTACAACGAGAAACAAGCGTGTATCGGCGTCCAAGACGCGCTGCAATCCCTCAACGGCCGCACCGGTCTTCAGTTCGCCCTCCGCTCTGCGGATGTGAGCGGCACCATCGTGAACCGACTGACTTCGGAATCGAAATCGCTAGAAAAGGAAATCGAACGCTGGCCGGTGATGGGGTTCAGCGAAGGCGTCTTGCTGGCGGCCAGCGACGCCAGCCTGCTGACGCCCATGTTCACGCAGAAGCCTTGGCGTGAGCAGAACACCAACGACAACCGCCTGCGATGGCAGGTGGCCGCAACCACACAGGCTGTGCGCAACACCATGTCGGCCTATTCGCTCTACCGACTCATCAATAACAGCGAGCCGCCCGCGGCGGTGGCGACGTGGTTGCCGCGGATTGACATGGCGGTGGACGCGCTCGCCGGCCTGCGCACCGCCACCGCGACAACGAAAATCGAGAACGGCACCGCCTACATTTCGGTGGAAGCGGTCTATGAAGACCTTTCGCCAGTGACGGGTTCCTCTTCCAACAAATGAGTTGCACGCGCGCGGCGGTCACGGTAGCTTCGACGCGCTCGATTTTTCGGGCATCGTGTGCGGGAGTGGTGGAATGGCAGACACGCATGTTTGAGGGGCATGTGCCGAAAGGCGTAGGAGTTCAAGTCTCCTCTCCCGCACCAACTTTATCCAGCCGCAGGCGCGGCCCTCCGCGTCATTTCGCGGTTCTCGTGAAGATCGCCAGCCGCTCCAGCTTCTCCGCGGCCTGCCCGATGTCAATGGTCTGCGCGGCCAGCTTCAATCCCTGCTCGTAGTCCTGCACCGTGCCGGTGGCACGAAACGCGGCCGCGGCATTCAACACCACGATGTCGCGCGGGAAACCCTGCTCGGTCCCGTTGAGGATGCGGCGGACCAGATCGGCATTCTCCTCGCGCGTGCCGCCCGTAATATCGGCCAGTCTCGCCCGCGGCAAGCCCAAGCCGGCGGCATCCATTTCGTATTCCTCAATCTTTCCCTTCTCCGCAAACTCCGCGACGCGCGTCGGACCGAGCGTCGAAACCTCATCCATGCTCCGGCCGTCTTCCGTCTGGCCGCTCACCACCATCCCGCGCCGCGCGCCCATCAGCCGCAGTGCCTCGGCCAGACGCGAAATCAACACCGGATCATAGACGCCGATGAGTTGCACGTTGGGCCGGGCGGGACACAGCAACGGACCGAGGATGTTAAACACGGAAGATTCGCCCATCTCCGCCATCCGCTTGCGAATGCCCGCGACGTGCTTGAACGCGCGGTGGTAGTGGGGCGCGAAAAAAAACGAAATGCCCACTTCCTTCAGACACCGCGCAGCAGCCAGCGGCGGCAAGTCAATGACCACACCCATTGCTTCGAGCACATCGGCCGAGCCGCTCTGGCTGGTGATGGCGCGGTTGCCGTGCTTGGCCACCGGCACGCCCGCGCCAGCCACAACGAATGCGACGGCCGTGGAGATGTTGAAGGTGTGGAGCTTGTCGCCGCCGCTGCCACAAACATCGAGCAGCAGCCCGCCCACGTCGGCGGGTCCGACATGCGGACTGACGGCCAATTCGCGCAACGTCAGCGCGAAAGTGGCAATCTCCTCGGCCGTCTCGCCTTTGCGGTGAAGCGCCAGGAGGAAATCCACCTTCAAGTCGTCGTCAATCGCCTCCGAGAGCAGGCTGCGAATGGCGCGGTGGGCTTCGACGGGGCTGAGCGAGAGACCGCGACGCAAACGCTCCACCACGGGCGGAAACTCACGGATGCTCAGCGGACCTTGCGAGCGGAAGAAGTTTGCAACTGGGCCAACCAAAATCACGGCGGCCTGTTGGCGCATCACCGCACTTCGTCGCCCTTGCGGACCTCGCCGTCGAGGATGTCCGCCGTGACGAGCGGCGGCTTCATCGGCTCGCTGGCCTTGACGGTGGCAACGCGCACCTTGCCGCGATAGAGCGACAACTGGCTGCCCGCGGTGGGAACGGCGCTGCTGGAAAACTCCAAGACAACAAACTTCATCTCCTTGTTCACCATGACCACCTTCGCGGAAACTTCACCCAGCTTGGCAGGCGTCGTCGCCTGTTTGGAGGCGGCCGGCTCCGTCGCTTTCGCTGGCGTGGTGCTGGCGGCTCCGCCGGCCGGGAAGAGAGAGGTGGAAGGTTTGGTCGTCGTCACAGGCGGTGGTGGCGCGGGGGTGACGGTGACTTTTGGAACCGCAGTGGTGGTTCCGCTGCCGGTGGCCGCCGAGCCTTTGACGGGCTGCTGGACCTGTCCCCCCTTCTCTCCACAACCAGAGATCAGCGCTGCCGCGGCAATGAGTGCGATGTAATAAGAAAGTTTCATAGAAAGCGCGCGGATGCTAACAGAGAGGTCGTGGAAGGTCAACCCCGTCAAACGATTCCGCCAAACAATTCTGTCGCAGGACGCTTTGGGCGGATTTCCTGACCGCGGAATGCGAAAGACACGGATGCACCCAGCGCGTCGGTGCCGCCAGCGCGGAAGGATTGGAAGAGGTGGCGTTTGTTGAGACGGCCGGCGGATGGAACGCATGAGAACCGAGAGCCGCCCTTGCCCCTACCCGCCGTGATATTCCTGCAAGCAGCAGACGGTGAGGCCGTGTTGCTTGAGGGCGGCGCTACGACTGGCGGAACCACTCAACGGTGCGGCGGAGACCCTCGGCCAGTTCGACGCGCGGGGTGCCGTCAAGGAGGCGGTTAGCCTTGGTGATGTCGGCCAATGAATGGAGCACGTCGCCGGGCCGCGGCGGGGCGTAGGAGGGGGCGACGGCGGTGCCAAGAATCTGGTTGAGGGTGGCGATGAGTTCGTTGACGCTGATGCGGCGTCCACCGGCAATGTTAAAGGTCTGACCGGCGGCTTCGGGGGCGGCGGCGGCGGCAAGGTTGGCGTCCACGATGTTGGCGACATAGGTGAAATCGCGCGTCTGCTCGCCGTCGCCAAACACGGTGGGCGCGCGGCCGGCAAGCAGGCTGGCGATGAACTTGGGGATGGCGGCGGCATATTCGGACTGCGGATCCTGGCGCGGACCATAGACGTTGAAGTAGCGGAGGCTGACGGTCTGGAGGCCCCAGGCGCGGGTGAAGAGAGCACAGTATTGCTCGCCGATAAGTTTGTGCAGGCCGTAGGGTGAGATGGGCGTGGGCGTCATGTCTTCGCGTTTAGGCAGGGTCGGCGAGTCGCCATAGACTGCGGAGGAACTGGTGAAGACGACGCGCTGGACGCGGGCGTCGCGGGCGGCAAGGAGGACGTTGAGGGTGCCGTTGACGTTGATGTCGTGGGAGGTCAGCGGGTCGGCAACGGACTTGGGCACGCTCGGCAGCGCGGCAAGGTGGAAGACGATGCGGATGCCGGCCATGGCGCGCGCGACGGCGGCACGGTCGCGAATATCGTCGCGGATGATTTCGGCGCGGTCGCCCCAGGAGCGGAGGTTGGCTTCGCGGCCGCTGGAGAAGTTATCGAGAATGCGGATGGATTTGCCGTCGCGCACGAGGCGCTCGGCGAGGTGCCCGCCGATAAAGCCGGCGCCGCCAGTGACGAGGTATTCAGGCATGAGAAACGTGAAACCGTGAAGCGTTAGCGCCCGACGCTGAGGTAGGTGAAGCCGAGCGTCTTCATCGTCATCGGATCGAGGAGATTGCGACCGTCGAACAGCGTCGGATGTCCAATCAACGACTTGATCTTGCCGAAATCGAGGTTCTTGAACTCGTCCCATTCAGTGGCGATGATCATGGCATCGGCGCCGCGCACGGCTTCGTAGGGGTCGGGGCAGAGCGTGACGTCGGGCAGCAAGGGCCGCGCCTTTTCCATCGCCTGCGGGTCGTAGGCTCGAATATGAGCACCTTCCTTCTGGAGCGCGAGGACGAGGTCCACGGCGGGCGAAGTGCGCGCGTCGTCGGTGTTCGCCTTGAAGGCGAGACCGAGGACGGCGATGACCTTGTCCTGCAACACCCAGAGCGTGTCCTGAATGCGCTTGACGAAACGCTGGAGCTGGTCGGCGTTGATGCGCTGGACTTCCTTGAGCAGACGGAAGTCGTAGCCGAGTTCCTGGGCGATATGGATAAAGGCGGAGATGTCCTTCGGGAAGCAGGAGCCGCCGTAACCAAGGCCGGCGTTGAGGAATGCGCGACCGATGCGTTTGTCGAGGCCAATGCCGTCCACGACCTGCTGGATGTTAGCATGGCTGGCCTCGCAGAGCGCGGAGAGGGCGTTGGCGTAGGAAATCTTGAGGGCCAGGAAGGAGTTGGAGGCGTGCTTGATGAGTTCGGCGGAATTAATGTCGGTGACGATGATGGGGGCGTTGAACGGGGCGTAAACCTCCTGCATGGTGGCGACAGGCCGCTGGCTGGCAACGCCAATGACGATGCGCTCCGGCTTCATCTGGTCCTCGACGGCGCAGCCTTCGCGCATGAACTCCGGGTTGCTGATGACGTCGAAGTCCACGCCGGCCTTGTTGTAGCGCTTGATACTCTCGGCAACCTTGAGGCCGGTTTTGACCGGCACGGTGCTCTTGTCCACGATGATGCGGTATTCGGTCATCGCGCTCGCCACGTCGCGCGCAACGCGCTCGACGAAACGCATGTCCACCGAGCCATCCGGGCGCGGCGGCGTGGGCACGCCGATGAAGATGACGTGGCCGTGGCGCACCCCCTCGGCTGTGTCGGCGGTGAAGCGGAGGCGGCCGGCGGCGACGTTGCGGTGGACGAGGGGTTCCAAGCCGGGTTCATAGATGGGAATCTGGCCCGCCTGCAACCTAGCGATCTTGGCGGGGTCGTTGTCCACGCAGAGAACGTCGTGGCCCTTCTCAGCAAAACAAGTGCCGGTAACGAGCCCGACATAACCGGTGCCAATGATGGTGAGTTTCATACGTCGAAGCGTGTTGAGAGTTTGGATTTGAAAAACCGGGGTTACTGGCCGGCGTGGATTCGCATCGCCGGCAATGCCTTTAAGGCGCAAGCCAGGTAAACGGTATATTCGCTGACACCATTGCCGAATTCCTGATTGCTAAGGTTTAGCGACACCTCCCAATCGTGGAGGTCGCGGACGATGGAATACTCCTGCATATAGGCGCGGTCGGCTGCCGTGTCTATGGCATACATGGCCCGAATGGCCCAGTTCTCCGTAATCGCGACGTGGCCTGCGAAACTGTAGAAATCGCTGTTGCCGCCAAAAATGCCATCCACATCATCCACATATCGCCGGGAGAGAGCGATCTCCCACTTACGCTCCTTGATGAATCGGATGGCGGCGTTGGCTTCGAGCAAGTCGCCCTTGCTGGAGACGCGGCTATCGAAATCGAGGATGAGCCACTTGAACGGCCGTGCCTCCAGTTCGCTGTAGATGTCGCTGATGCTGCTCTGGTTCTTCAGAAGCCCGGACTGGGTCAGATACGGATAACTCGTGCCGCGCCACTCACCGTAAACATTCAGGTTGACGAAGTCCTCGCTGACACCGTCACGCTTGGTCTGCAACTTGTTGCGGACGCCAGCGCGGACGGTTTGCATGCGGTCCATCGCGTCAATCTGGTCGAAGGCCGGGAAATCGTTGGGCAGCAGGCGCGTGGTGGCGAGATTGCGGTCAAAACGGCCGCTGCTGTCAAACTGGTAGAAGTTGGTCGGCCGCGTGTCCGGCGTCGGGATATAGGCGCCGTCCACGACAGGCTGCATAATGTGTCGCAAGCCGTGCACGTCCCAGAACGTGTCGTTGACATCATACACACGCGACAACTTGAACGAGCTTTCAAGGCCGAGGGGAAACATCACGCGACCGTCCTGCGGGCCGCCGTCGGTGAATCCCGGCGCCGGGCTGCCACCGCGCGTCCGGCTATACCACGTCTGGCGCACGCCGGCTCGCGGCGTCACCGACAACCATCCGAAATACATCTGCGGGTAGCTGATCTGATGCAGCCAGTCGAACCGCGTGACGTTGTAGTCGTCCGGCACCAACGGGATTGGAACCAGCGGATTGATGAAGCTGTTGGAGTCTATGCTGGAGAAGTGCTTCTGGAGATGCGCGATGGTAAGCGCGCCGTCGTAGTAGATCGGCGAGCCGAAGAGCTGCTGGCGCTTCACGTCAATGGCCAGTTCCGGAAGTTGCTCGGTGGTGGTATAGACGGTGTTCACCGGCGGCCGCACCCAGACGGACATCATGTAACCGGGGTCGTATTTCTCAACCTCAAGGGTGCTCTGCGGCTGCGCCTCGTGCCGGAACTCGTCACGGAAGAAGTCCTCAATCACCCGCGAGTCGCTCTGTTTCTTGACGTTCGCCTTGAAGGCGATGTCCTCGCGCAACTGTGTCTGGTTCTGCCACGCCAAGCGGTAACGGCTCGTCGGGACCGTCTCGTAGGGATTCACCCAAGACTGGCTGTTGGGCCGGGTGTCGTGGGCGAAGTAGGTCACCAATTTCCCGGTGCCAAGAACCTTGTCGCGGTAGTTCACGTCCAAGCCGCCAGCAAAACCACGCTTGGAGCGATAGTCGGCGTGGTAGGCTCCAGAGAGATGTTCGTCGACATACCAGTTGTAGGAGGTCAACAGGTAAACGCCGAAACGGCTATTCGAGCCAGGCTCCACCTCGAAACTCTGGCGGTCGTTCTTCAGCGAACGGCTGATATGAGGCAGATAAAAGAGCGGTATGTCGTTCACCCGGAGCGTCACACCGTGCGCCACAACCTTGTCGCCCGGATAGAAGTCCATGCTACGCGCGCGCAATCCCCAGTGCGGCTGTGGCTCGTCGCACGTCGTGACCATGCCGTTCTTGACAACATACTTCGGCCCAACCTTCTCGATCTTCTCACCATGAACAAACCACGGGTAATTAAATGCGCGGCTCTTGTCCAGAATCGTCTGGCCGGTTTCGAAGTTGTAATAGAGGTGCTCGCAAATCCACTGCGTCAAGCCTTGGTAGAGGTGGACGTTGCCTTCTGCCCAGAGATCATGCGTGACGCTGTTGTAGCGGACGTGGTCAGCCGTCAACCGCATCGTCCCGCGGGTCAACACTACGTCCTTCTCGGCATAGGCGATGTTCGTGGTCTGATCCAGCCGCAACGTGCCGTCCTCGGCGACTTCGATTTTGACCTCGACCTTGGCGTCTGATTTCGCGGGCGGGGGCACCGGTGGCGACGCGGCAAAGCCGTGCGACGCCAGCAGCAAAGTGGCGAGGCACCAACCTCGAACGCTCCCTGTCAGAGGTGTAGCAAACACGATGATGTTACCTATCAGAAGCCTTTTGCTACTGGCAATAGAAAACCGTTCGCTTTGTCCTGTTGCCACCAACATTACGAAGTGATTTGCCTTTGACAGTTGAGGGAGTCCAGTCAAAGGCGCTGGCGGCAAGTGTGAAAAGGGTTGAACCCAAAACGGAAAAGGAAGTGTGCATTGCGAGATGGCTCCGGAGGTAGGGATCGAACCTACGACCAGCCGGTTAACAGCCGGCTGCTCTACCGCTGAGCTACTCCGGAACCCGCGGAACTGCGCGCTGACTATATTCAGGTCGGAGCCGAGGTCAATGCCGAAAACCAACTTCGTTGATAAAAGGGGTTGCGGGACCGCACGCGCGGGATCTTCCGCGTCACTTCCCGAACGGCCAGATGCGGAATCCACCTTCGGATACCAGTTCGTAGAACATGCTCTGCCCGCTGATGACGAAACTGGAACCGTCCGCGGCGCGGTTGGTTGGCAGTTCGAGGCCGCGCCGACCGGCGGGATCGAGAGCAAACAGCTTGAACGTCCGCGAGTGTCGCAGGGTGATCGTGGCGTTGACCGGTTCGAGGCGTGTGCCAGGCTTTGCGCTCAACACCTTGAGACTGCCGTCGAGGTTTTCAAACCATCGCTGGTCGGTGTTCTCGCAACGCGCGACCGCTGTCAGCAACAACCGGCGGGATGCCGCGATCGGGTTGCCATCGAGCGCGAGCAGTGAGACGGCGGCGAAACGCGGCGTGCCGATATCGAACATCACATCGCCCAGCGGCACGTTCTTGCCGCCGATGAAACCGACGGCAGCGCAACACATGGGCGTGAACATTGTGAACTGCCCGCGGTCCTGATCCCACGTGAGCTGGCCGTTGTCGCTGGCGAACTCGCGCCGGGGGCCTTCCTCCCAGCCGAGCGGCGCGCGGAGTTTGCGGGCGGCGTCCACCCAGAGACGCTGAACAACCGCGGGGTTGTCGTCGGCTTTGTGCGCGAGACGGATGGGCCTCGCCCCTGCCGGCACATTTTTCGTCGTGTCGTTGCTGTCAGCGGCGATGACGATGTCGGGCGCCGGTGCGGTGACGTTTGGCAGCGCGTTGCGCCAGCGGCTGATGAAGGTGAGCCAGCTCGGCAGCGTGAACTGCGCGGCGATGGCGGAGTTGTTGCGCAGCACAAACGTGTTCAATCGTGACGGCGAGGCGAGGCCACCGAGGAAGATGCGCGCGGCGACGGGAAACTGGCCGAAGATTGCGGGGTCGCTGCTGTAGTTGTCCCATATCACGCCGTCCCAATCCTGGAGCGCGGCGTGCGCGGCGAGCAGCAGGGGCGCTTCAGCGCGGTGCTCGCTCCATCGCGGGTGGGCGACGCGCGTGACAAGCAGCGGCTTGTGGGCGACGGAGGCGCCTGCAAACTGGGAGAGGTAACCGCCATCGCTCGATACCATCGGCTTGTTCTCAATGAATCCATCCGGCCGCAACGGATCCCATGAACCGCCGATGCCGATGACGTCTCCGGCGCTGACCAGGGCGGATAGGTCTGCTGCCGCTGGCGCGGAGTCGTCTGTAATGATGGGGCATTTGACGCCGATCTTCCGGAGATGCGTATAAATGCGCCGGTAAAACCCGATGGCGAGGTCGTTGGCAGCCGGCGCGCCCAACTGCGACCGTTGGAACATGGGGTTATTGGTTGTAATCTGGACGACAACGAGCGATGGACCGTCCGTGTAACGCTTGCCGGTGGAGCTGTTTTGATGAAGCAGCCATGCGTCCGCCGAACGCTCTGCAAATCCGGCCATCCGTTCCGCCACCAGCGGTGTCGAGACGGCAGGGTTGGCGGAGGGCGGCGTGGGTAGGGCGAAATGTGAGTAGATGCCGTGGCGGGCCAGCGCCGCAACGAAGTGGTCGAAGCGGTCGAGTGCGGTTTTGTCGGGAGGCAGGCTGCCGAGGGTCCAGCAAACAAGGTTGATGCCAAACTGGGCCATACGCGCGGCCACGGCATCCGCGTTTTCCTTTGCCGGGACTGACGCGGGAGCGAGACTGACACCCCAGAATCTCTGGCGCGCTCCATTCGGCCAGACGAAGTGGCCACCTTTGGTTTGGAGAACGCCAAACTTCCCCGCTGGCGTGTGCAGCAGGGCGGAGGCATCGGTGGGCGCACGCTTCTCCGGCTCGGGGGTGGGCGGAAGCGTGGCGGTGTCCTGCAAATCGAAGCGCGGCCACTTCGTCGTGTCGTTCTGGAATTCGCGACCGTTGCCCCCGACGAGCAGTTCCGGCCTTTCAGCAAGTTCGAGTTGCAGCGAGAGGCCGTATTGATCGCCAGCTTTCAGTTCGCCAGTAGCGAGCAACACGCGCAGTTCGAAGTCGCTGCCGCCCGATGCGCGAAGGTCTTCGACCCAAACCACCTGCGGTTTGTCGAAGCGGATGGCGATCGGGCCAAGCGAGCCGCTGTCAATGACGACGCGTTGCGGCCGACCGGTGATGGGCCGCTGCGTGGCGGGCGCAGGCCGTTCAGGCAACACCACGTCGTGCTGGTCGAAGCGGATGGTCTTGCCCGCGAACCGTTTGGCCGGCAAGGCAAGCGACACGTAGAGCAGGTCAAGCTCCATGTCACGCGCGAGACAGAACCGCCAGCCAATCTGGAGCGTATCGCCAATGGCGGTCAGGGATTGATCGTAAGACATCCACGCCGCGTCGCGAGCGGCTTCCGGGCCGAGCGTGCCGGAGAAGACCCAACGGTCATCAGCCTGTTTCGTGACGGTGGTTGCGTTGGCGTCGGCTTGGGCGAACGATTGTTTCCAGCCGGGAGTGGCCGCGCCAGCCACACCGCGGATCCAAGGCTCGCGGTTCACCTTGACGACGAACTGCCCGGAGTTGGAGAACATCACCGTCGCCGTTCTCGGACTGACCAGTTGTGCCGCACAACTCAGCACTGCTGCAAGCAGGACCGTGATTGTCAGTAGCGGACGCATCGGCGGGAAGTCTTAACGGCGCGACCGGCGGAGGCAAACCCAAAACGCGAAAAATATCTGTGAAATCCAAGCGCAGTGAGGATAATCAGAGAATGACCCAAGCAGAAACCATCCGTCGGGCGCTGAGGCGCGACACTGTTCTTATGCCGGGAGTTTATGACGCACTGAGCGCGCGTATTGCCAACCAAGCCGGGTTCAAAATCATCTTCATCAGCGGCTACTCCGTCAGCGCCACGGCGCTGGGCGAGCCGGACTTTGGGCTGCTCTCACTCGGCGAGATTACCGAGGCGACGCGGCGCGTCTGCAAGAACTCGACCGCACCGGTGATCGTGGACGCCGACACCGGCTACGGCAACGCGTTGAACGTCCGACGCACCGTGAGCGAACTGCTCGACGCCGGCGCGGCGGGCGTGTTCTTGGAGGACCAGCTTTGGCCGAAACGTTGTGGTCACATGCGCGGCAAGAAGGTGATCGCGACCGAAGAGCACGCCAACAAAATCCGCGCCGCTCTTGACGCGGCGAAGGAAAGCGGGCGTGACTTGTTCATCGTGGCGCGAACCGACGCCCGCCAGCCACTCGGCCTCGACGCGGCCATCGAGCGATGCAAGCTCTACAAGAAAGCCGGCGCGGACGCGCTCTTTGTCGAAGCGCCGCTGTCAGTCGCGGAACTGCGCAAGATCGGCCGCGAACTGCCACCGCCCTTGGTGGCCAACATGATCGAGCGTGGCGTCACGCCACAACTCACCCGCAAGCAGCTCAAGGCGCTTGGTTTCCAGATGATCGTCTGTCCGCTGGCCGGTCTCTACGCCGCCGCGAAGGCGGTGACGGAGGTCTATCGCATCCTGAAGACCAAGGAGACGACGCGCAACGACCTCGACCGGGTGCTGACGTTCGACGAGTTCAACCGCATCATCGGGCTTCAGGCAAAATATGATGCCGAGAAACGGTATGCAGTGGAGTGAGGCTGGGCTGTTTTTTCGTTGCCTTCGCAGCCGCCTTGCGCAATGTTTCTCCCGATTCTTGAGCAGCGGGTTGTTTATGCGGAGCTTGTGAAGCTGGGGATTTGGACTCCGGCAAATCAAACGGTAACAACAATGAGAAAGGGTCGCAGGGCGGGACAATGAAACGGTTCGTGTCACAAGTTCAACGATTCGCGCCAGAGACGTTCTATTGGGAAATGTTTTCCGAGGAACTGAAGACTACGCTGTCGTCCGCGGCTTTTCGCGCGGAACCGGACGTGGTGCTCATTGATCCGCTGCCGCTGACCATGTCGGCGATGAACAAGCTGGTCGGTCATGCGAGCCGCGCCTACACGTTGTTGACCAGCGTCAACCACGAGCGAGCCGCGCTTTCGTTGCGCGAGAACATGCGCGTCCCGATCTGGGCGCATGAGGCGGCCAAGCCGGACATGGAGATAGACGCGAACGATTACTTCAAGGACGGCGACGAACTGCCGGCGGGATTGGTGGCCATTCATATACCCGGTGCCAGCGCGGGCGAGACGGCGTTTTACACGCCGAAGAACGGCGGCATCGTTTTCGTCGGCGATGCGCTGGTGAACCTCGACCCCGATCAGGGCATGGCATTCCTACCGGACAAATACTCGGCGGATCCGAAACAATCGCGCCAGTCGTTGCAAAAGTTGCTGGAGCTGGATTTCGAGATGATGACGTTTGCGCACGGCCAGCCGATCGTGCGCGACGCCAAGAAACGCCTGGAGGCGCTGCTGGAAAGCGGCGGAAGCCAGAAGTTCAAAGCAGCGGAAGCCGAATGAAATACCTGCCGTCTCTTGCTCTTGCTTGCGTGTTGTGTGCCGCGGTCGCCGGCGCGGAGGAAGCGCCGCCGGAACTGACGCAGATGTGCTCGACATTTTTCGGCCAGCTTCGCGAAAGCAAGGTGGGGGAAGCTTACTCGTTGTTGCTGCAGGGCAGCAGGATCGCCGCCAAGCTGGAAGACGTCTCGAAGCTGGAGGAGCGCACGCGAGAGATGCTCCAAAGTTACGGCGCCGTGCGTGGTTATGATGTGGTGAACGTCGAGCATGTCGGCAAGAATCTCTGCCGTCTGACCTATCTCACGCGCTCGGACATCGCACCGGTGCGCTGGCGGATTGTCTTCTATCGCCCGGCGGACAAATGGCGGGTGTTCAATTTGCAGATGGACGATGCGGTGATGGATTTTTTTGGCAAGTAGCCGGTATCGTCTGCCGCTCTACGGGCCTCAATGGACCCGCCTCGATACGGCGTGTCATGCCCCGACTACCGGGGCTGCGAATCGGGGTTCACCTTTCGTCGTGACTGCGCTAACATGCCGCCGTGTTGCGAAGTTGAGAACGAGGTTTTGGAGACTCGCCGATGAAGACAACGAACATGCTGTTTGCGTGGATGGTGAGCGGCTGGCTGCTTGGTTGCATGATTGGACCGTCGGTGATGGAGGCACATGCCGCCGGAGCAAAGTCGGCAGCACCGCCGAAGCAACAGCAACTCAGCGGCAGCGTCGTCAGTTGTGATGAGAAGACGCTCATTGTTCGCGTCAGGAAGGGCGAGGAGATCAAGTTCAACATCACGATTGAAACCAAGTTCGGTGAGAAGGGCGCGATCAAGAGTGCCGCCGATTTCAAGTCCGGCAATCACGTCCGTGTCACCTACGTGAGAAGCCGCGGCGAGCGGACACTGAAACAGGTGGTTCACGTCGTTAAACACATCAACTGACCATTCCCCATGCCAACGATAGCTGAAAGCATTGCCGCCGTCTGTGGCCGTATCGGGGCCGCGGCCGAGCGTGCCGGCCGCAGCGCCGCCGACATACAGCTTGTAGCCGTGAGCAAGACGCATTCGCCGGAGGTCGTGCGCGAGGCGGTCGCCGAGGGCCTGACCGTGTTTGGCGAAAGCCGCATTCAGGAAGCGAAGGCGAAGATCCCGGAATTGCCAGACAAGCTGCGATGGCACTTCATCGGCCACCTGCAAACGAACAAGGCGCGCGAGGCGGTTGAGCTGTTCCATGTAATCCAGTCGGTGGACAGCATCCGGCTGGCGCGCGAACTCGACCAGTGCGCCGAGCGCGCGAGCCGCACGCTGGCGGTGTTGTTGGAGTGCAACGTGTCGGGCGAGGGCACGAAGTTCGGCTTCAAGCCCGACGAGGTCACGGCAGCGCTGGCGGAGTTGAACTCCCTACCCCGCCTAGAGATCCAAGGGTTGATGACGATGGCGCCATTTTTCAAGGATCCACAGGAGGCGAGACCAACGTTTCGCGCGTTGCGCGAGTTGCGCGACAGGCTCCAGCAACAGCACGACATTCCGCTGCCAGAGCTTTCGATGGGCATGACCAACGATTTCGAGATTGCCATCGAGGAAGGCGCGACGATGGTGCGGATCGGGACGGCCATTTTCCGCCCCGTGCCGGGCGCCGAAGCGTAGCAGCCGTCCGCGGTGAAAGGCAGAACCAGCAACTCGGACCGAAATTAGATCAATGTGAGTGGATTCTTCTACAACCTTGGACGCCATGTGGGTCGCGCCGCCGTGCCGACCATCCGCAAGTCCAAGTGGATTTGGGATGGCCTGACCGGCACTGAAGAGGAGGCATTGCGCGCCGAGGCAGCCTTCGGCAGCGCGCTGGCCATCGAACTTCGCGGTGCCACGGAGCGGGTGAACGACCCGCAAATGACGGCTCTTCTCAGCGATCTATGCGGGCGGCTGGCTGCATGCGTGCGGGACAAACGCCGCGTTTTCCGCTGCGAGGCCATCCGCGACGATTCTCCAAACGCCATGGCGCTGCCCGGAGGTTTCATCTTCGTCAGCCACTCGCTGGTAAATCTCTGCGAGCGCCGCCCGGAAGAACTGGCCTTTGTCATCGGGCACGAGATGGCGCACATCATCCGCGAGCACGCGTGGAACCGGATGGTGAAAGAGGTTGCCTCCAGTGTCCTCTCTCGCGCTGTCTCGGTCATTGCTGTGCGCGCCGGTCCTCTGGGCGGCTGGTTGCGCGAGAAAGGCATGGGGCTTCTGCAAAGCGCCCACTCCCAGGACCACGAACAAGAGGCGGACGAACTGGGACTTCATCTCGTAGCCGCAGCCGGTCTTGCTCCCGGCGGTGCCATCGCGCTGCTGCAACGCATCGAGCGGCTCGACCCGAAGCGCATGGACCTTGGCCAGTATTTCGCCTCGCATCCGCCGGCCGCGGAACGAATCGCCCAGCTCACGCCCCTTTGCCGGCAACTGGCTTCAGCCCGTCCTTGACCTGGGGGTCTGCGATTGGCGAAAGTTTCAGCGATTGCAGTGCGCATGGCGCAGCACAGGCACCGGCGCTTTCGCTCCGCAACCGCCATCGCGCCCGGACGACCCGCCTCACACTCCATCGTCCCCCTGCCCTCAACGTCCGTTAGCCTTGGCCGGCTCCATCCTGAGACCCGCCGGCGCGTCGGAGGGATGGCCCAACGCCCCAGCCTGCCTTTCAGCCTTGAAACCGCTCCCCTGTCTGTGCGAGGAATCCGGCGGTCAATCCTTGATATCAGACCAGTTCACACATCTCCCATAGAATGAAAGCTGTCTCCATCACCGCTGGCATCGGCCTCGTTCTTTTGTCGCTCGTCGCATGCGGAGCGTATCTCATCGCAATCGTCGATCCAGTAGGCACCAAGATGGCAGACGACAATGATCCTTTTGGTCCGCCACCGAGCCGTCTCTATTCGGTATCCGGATTAGTTATTTCTGCTGTCATCGGAGCCGCAGGAGTTTATCTCATCTGGAAGCCTTTTCACTCACGCCAAGATGCAACCAACGTTACCTGACCATGCGCCGCAGCGAACCGCTGTTGCTGCCGACCGGGCGTTTCCGGCGGCGGTCGCTGAGTTTGGACGTTAGGCGAGCCATGATCGACCGTCCTTCCAGAGACAAACTCGCGACCGCCTTACGGCAGTATGTTTCTGGTCGCACCACCAACGACGACCTCGATGACATTGATGTAGATTGGCGAGACAGAGGGGCGGTTGCCGTCAAAGAGCGCGCTTGGTGTCTCTATGACGACAACTGCCAGCACAGAGCAATCGGGGAACATTATATGCCGCGACCAGCCAGAGATGAGATTGGCCGCTGGATACTCTTTCTCCATTCAGACGTTGAATACACATGGCCGGAGTTTAGCTTCATCCGAATCGTCAATTGCCCGATGAACCTACTGACATTTGGTTGGTGGGAGAGGCGCAAACAGAAGAGATTGGATGAGTTCATGTCAGCGGGCGAGTTTTCAGTTTGGCCGTTCGTGTCGAGGCAGGACTATGACGCAGCACGCAGTCACCCAAGATATTTGTCGGGACAGCAAGCCTGACCATGCGCTCCGGCGAACCGCCGTTCCTGAGCCGCCCCCGCCTCGCGCCCAGAGGCCGCGAGCTACCTCGCCCGCCGCCGCGTCGGAGAGATGGCCCAACGCCCCCGCCTGCCTTTCAGCCTTGAATCCCCTCCCCTGTCTGTGCGAGGAATTCGGCGGCTAATCTATGAAGTTACGCCGCCATGCAGTTCCGTCATCATGGCCACACAACAAGAGATAGCTTACTTCTTCCGTCTCACGCTCCGACTGCGCGTCGTTGATACTGCATCGGTTGAACGGTGGGCAGATTCAGTCATCGCCACGGAGGATGTCGCCCGATTCCCTTTTACCGAGTTGGCCAGTGCGTCTCGCCTGCCTTCGACTACAGTTGATGACTTGCTCGGACAGGTGACAGGAAGCTGCGAGCCTTACGCTTCTGCACGGATAGCACTCGCATTACTTCGCCGTCGTATACGCGATGGGTTGCTGGCACCGGAGACGGCCATCAAGCACGCACTGGAGATTGCTTCGTCAGGCCCACTGAAGGATCGCGAGCGATTCGAGGCATTCAGGCTTGAAGACCACGTCTGGCTTGCCGCCAACGAGGGGTATGGCACTGTTGATGATGTGCGCAGGGAGATTACGGAGTTATTTGAGAGGTATGCAGAGTTTGACGAACAAATCCCGGCGGCGATCTAACACACGCGCCGCTGCACCCGTCCTCCGCCCCCCGTCGTTCCGTTAGCCTTGGCCGGCACGGTCCTGAGACCCGCGGCGCGTCGGAGGGATGGCCCAACGCCCCAGTCTGCCTTTCAGCCTTGAATCCCCTCCCCCGTCTGTGCGAGGAATCCGGCGGTTAATCCATAGCGTTAGGCGACATCGCGCATATGAACGCTCCAACCCAAACTCCAAACTCCTCCTGGCAAAACTACAGGCGCCGTCGTCTTTGGTTCTTCGTCATTCTTCTAACCTACGTTCCGGGAACATCTGTTATTGGATATTTGCTGTCGCGCCTCTTTGGTTCGGACATCCCTGTTTATGTTGTCGCAGGGGTATGGATGGTGGCATTCGTCGCTGCCGCAAATTATATGGATTTATTTCCCTGTCCGAAATGCCAGCGCCCCTTCTTTCGCTCTTTCTGGTTTCACAATCCGCTTGCACGTCGTTGTGTGCATTGTGGCCATCCAAAGTGGACGGATGTTGATTCAGAGAGAGAGCAGTAATGCGTAAAGAGAAGCATCGGGGCAGCCAATGGTGGAAACTGAGTTGGACAGAACCGAGCGCTATTGAAAAAAGTGGCTGGATTAGGCGGGCGGGAATCTTATGCTAGAGTGGACGGCCGGGAATGCCGGCTGGATGAAACATTATGACCGCACCCAACACTGAACAACCGCAACCGGCCATCGAGCGGCAAGGCATGGACGTGGACATCGTCTGCGTCGGCTTCGGGCCGGCCACGGGCGGGTTTCTGACGACGCTGTCGCGCCAACTGACGAACGCGGACGGCACGCCGCGGTTCGAGAGCGCCGTGGCACCGGGGATGCCGCCGCAGGTGATTTGCTACGAGCGCGCGGACGACATCGGCTTCGGGGTGTCGGGCGTGGTGACGCGGGGGCGCGGGTTGCGGGCGACGTTCCCCGATCTCGATCCGGCCCAGATACCGACGGCGGCGGCGGTGACGGAGGAGCGGGTGTTGTATTTGCTCGATCCGGTCGGCGCGAGCCGGCGGTCGGTGATGTTGCGGGCCGGGGACGCGATGATCCGGGCGTTGAAGTGGATGCTGCCCTACGAGCGGGAGGCGGTGAAGCTGCCGTATATCCCGCCGTTCCTGAGCAAGCACGGCGGGCTGATCTTCTCGTTGGGGCAGTTCAACCAGTGGGTCGGGCAGCAGGTGATGGCGACGGGGGCGGTGCAGGTCTGGCCGGGGACGCCGGTGGCGAAGGCGTTGATCGAGCAGGACCGCGTGGCCGGGGTGCGGTTGCTGGACCAGGGCGTGGACAAGCAGGGCAAGGCGGAGGCGGGTTTCATGCCGGGGATGGACATCCGCGCGGCGTTGACGGTGGTGGGCGACGGGCCGGTGGGCACGGTGGGCCAGCAACTCGACCGGCATTTCGGGATGCCGCCGGGTCATCACACGCACGACTGGGCCGTGGGGATGAAGATGGTGGTGAACTTGCGCGAGGACTGCGACCTGAAACCCGGCACGGTGTTCCACACGTTCGGCTACCCGGAGCCGGAGATCTTCGGGTTCATGTATGTCTATCCCGACCGCACGGCGTCGCTGGGCATCTTCGTGCCGTCGTGGTTCGACAGTCCCGTGCGGACGAGCTACCGCTATCTCCAGCACTGGATGATGCACCCTTATCTCTGGCGCTATCTGGAAGGCGCGACGCTGCGGTCGTGGGGCGCGAAGACGCTGGGCGAGTCCGGCAAGCGCGGCGAGCCGTGGCTGGTCGGCAATGGTTACGCGCGGATCGGCGAAGGCTCCGGCACAACGAACGTGCTCACCGGCTCCGGCGTGGACGAGGCGTGGACGAGCGGCACGCAACTGGCCGAGGGCGTCGTGGAGTTGCTCCAGGCGAAGAAGCCGTTCACGAAGGAGAACCTGGAGGAGGCTTACGCGCGGCGGCGGCGGGCGAGTTGGATCGAGAACGAGGGCCGCCAGGCGGAGCGCGCGCGCGATGGTTTCCATCACGGCGTCGTGACCGGCCTGATCGGCATGGGGCTGGCAGGATTCACCAAAGGAAAGGTCGCCATTCCCGGCCAGCCGTTCGCGCCGCACGAGCGTCTGCCGAGCATGGAGGAATACTACCGCGGGAAAATCTCCGCCGACGAGATCAGGAAGATTCAGGCGGAGTGCGCGGCGAAGGGCGTGTCGGCGCACGCGGCGTTGATGGAGCGCAGCGGCTGGCCGGCGATTCCTTACGATGGGAAGCTGCTGGTGTCGCAACAGGACGCGCTGCTGCTGGGCGGGAAGGTGCAGGCGCCGGCCGGCTACGCGGACCACGTGGCGTTCCTCTACCCCAACCTTTGCGAGGGCTGCGGGACGAAGATTTGCATCGAGGTCTGTTCAGGGCAGGCGATCACGCCGGGTCCAAAGGGTGTGCCGGCGTTCGACCGGGAGAAGTGCGTCCACTGCGGCGCGTGTCTCTGGAACTGCGCGAAGCCGCTGCCGGAGGATGCGAAGCGCACGAACATAGAGTTCCGCGCCGGCACGGGCGGACTGCATTCGGCAGAGAACTAACCCGTCACCGCGCAACCGGGATAGCCCCTCACCCCAACCCTCTCCCCGTCCGACGGGGAGAGGGAAACGCCTCGCCCGCAACCAGACGGCTCACTGAGTGGTGCCCGTGCTCGCAACAGAGGAAAATAATTCCCTCTCTCCATTCGATGGGGAGGGCAAGGGTGAGGGGCTTCGACGACTGCATGGGCGGCTAAACCGCGGTCACTTGATCGTCATCAGCACACGCTTGGCTTCCGCGGCAAGGTCGGCGGGCAGGTTCATCCCCAAGGCGCGCTGGAGCGATTGTTTGCTTTCGTCCAGTTTCTTGAGCGAATACTGGCACATACCCAAGTAGAACATCGCCTTGGCATCGTCGGGGCGTTTACCGACGCTCTCCTTCAGCAAGTTCACCGCCGCCTTATAATCACCCCGCTTGTAGATGATGATTCCCAGTGCCTTCCCAAGCTCCGCATCTCCGGGAAACGCTTCGCGCGCCCGGATCGCCATTTCGTAGATCTTGTGATTATCACCCGGATCTTCCGCACACAGGATCGCCAATCGCTTCTTTGCCAAGGCAGAATCCGGATAACGGCTCAACACGTTTTCGTAAACCTGCTTTGCCGTCTTGAGATCTGACTTTTGCTCGTTGATGGCAGCCATCACCATGAGGGCCGGCACGCAACCCGGGTCTGCCTTCAGGATTTGCCCTATCTGTGATTCCACCGCCACTGCTTGTGAGGGATTGGCCGCAAGGGCAAGCAAGCCCAAGAATCGCTTCGCCTCCTCAGCCTGTGCAAAAGAGCCACCAACCTTCAAAGCACTTTGCGCCGCCGTCTCCGCCTCCGCAACCCGACCCATGCTGTAGGCGGCTTGGGCAAGGTCATAAAGCAATTCCGGATCAGCCGACTGTCTGGCCGCTGTCTGCCGGAGCAAACTCAACGCCCATTTGTGAGCACCCGCCCGATATGCAAGGCGACCCAACATACCAGAAACCGCCGCATCGTCCGGCGCCAGTCTATATGCGGCCTTGGCAAACTCAAAGGCCTTGTCCGAGTCCTGAGGCCGCCCGGCGTAGAGTTGCGCCAGACTGATCAGCACCTTCACGCTACGGGGGTTCGCCTGCAAGATCGTTTGGTAAATGACGATGGCCTTGTCGAACGCCCCTTCACGCGCATGGATGGCTGCAAGGCGAAGTTGCGCTACCGGGTCGGTCGGCTTCTCTGCCATTCTCTTTTCCAACTCCGCGCGCACCTCGGCTCCGGCTGTCTTAACATCCGTTGCCAGCATGGACAAGCATCGTTCGGCTTCGATTCTGCCGGGGAAATCCTTGTTCAGTTGAAGTGCGCGCTGAAACGCCATGCGGGCGAACTCCTCCTCTCCCATCATGTAATGGGTCATGGCCAGATGGAATTGAATTTCAGGCTCAGCGGGCAGCTTATCCGCGGTTTCCCGAAGAAGGTTCAGCGCCGTTGAATACTGGCCTTTCTTGTAAAGAATCCATCCCAAGGTGTCCGCCGTAAACGGGTCCTTCGGCTGCAATTCCCTGGCCCTGCTCGCAAGCTCGTAAGCCTTGTCGAACTGCCCAAGGTGCTCCGAATACAGGTAAGCGAGATTGTTCAAAGCCGGCCCGAATTTCGGATTCACTGCCAGCAGTTTTTCGTAAACGTCCTTGGCGGCATTATAGTCTTTCTCGCTGTCGTAAATCATGCCGATGAGCATGAGCGCGCTGAAATCCTTGGGATTCTTCGCCACAACCGCAAAAAGTTCCTCCATCGCCTTCTGGCGCTGATTGGAGTTCACATAGATTTGAGCCAGCAGGAAATAAGCCGCGTGGAAATCTGGCTGCTGCTCCACAACTTTCCGCAAAGCAGCCTCTGCTTGAGGCATATCCCGTTGTGCCAGAAAAACCTTGGCTTGAAGAAACCGCAATTCCGCTTGCTTTGGATTCTTTTCCAGTTCTCTTCCGACTCGCTGTAAAGCCGTTGCGTATTGTTTATCCGCCAGATCCAAACCCACCTGTTGATCCAGCGCGGGCAGATAACCCGGCACCAGTTCGAGCGCCTTCTCGAAGGCCTTGCGAGCCTCGTCCTTCCTGCCCTGCTGGAGATAGACCAATCCTGTCTGCAAAGCAATTTCGGGACGCCTCGGGAACATCTCATCAAACTTCCGATACACACCAAGGGCGGCTTCGAGATCGTTTTGAGCGCGGTATGCCCCTGCCAGGAGCAGCCATGCCTGGGCGACTTGCGGATGCTGCTCAATGAACCGCTTCATGAAAACCACTGTTGAACCAAGATCACCAGCCCTGATTCTGAGTTCCGCCAGAAGCAGCGCAGCATCCACAAGATCAGGATTCAGGCTCACAGCCTCTACAAGAGCGCTCCGTGCCTTCCCTGTTTCATTGTCCACCAGATATGCAAGCGCAAGCTGGTAACGCACGTAAGCAGCCTTCGGATAACGGAACAGCATTCCCTCAAATTCCGATATGGCTTTTGTGGTTTCACCCTTCACCAGTTTCAGCCTGCCGCTCAGCAACATGGCCTCGTAGTTCATCGCGTCACGCGTCAGTATCTTCTTCAACAAGGCTTCGCAGTCGTCGTATTTCTTCTCCCTGAAGGAAAGATCCGCCAACATCGCCGAAGCAGGCAAATAGTCCGGAGCTTTCTGAACGATCTCCTCCAACAGACGCTTGCCCGTCTCCACGTCTCCATTTTGAATCTTGAATTGGGCATATTTCAGCCGCTTCGGAGACCTGGCAGGAGCGAGTTCGGCAGCGGTCTGAAAAGCTTGTTCCGCCTGCTTCAAATCCTTTTCGGACCAGTATAGGTTTCCGAGCGCCGAATACGCCGCGCTCGACTTCGGATCGAGGGCTTGGGCACGCTTGAAGGCGGTTTCAGCGGCCTTGAGATCGCGCTGGCGAAAAGCGAGATTCCCAAGAGCCACATGTAGAGGCGCTTTTTCGCCCGTCGTTTGCAGCGCCTTCTGCAACCGCTGTCGTGTTTCTTCGATGGTCTTTGACGTTGCGACCGTTTCGGCCAGGAGGATCGGCGCTTCTTCGTCTTGCGGCCTGTGGTCCATCACAAACACTGCCTCATCCCGGGCCTCCTTCAGTTTCCCCATGGCGGAATAAACGAGGCCCAGTTTCAGCCGCACGTCCAGATTACTCGAATCCAACTCAAAACTTCGGAGCAGCAACGGCAACGCCCGCTCCAAGCGACCTTGCTCAAAATAGACGAGGCCCAAGCGGCCCAAGGAGTGGGAATTCTGCGAATCCACATGAAGGACGCTGATGTATTCAACTTCCGCCTTGTCATACTCACCCGCCTCGTAATATCGGTCCGCTTGCTCCATGTGACGGGCTTTGCTGGTCGCAGGCGAGCAACTGACGCCGGCCATCGCCAATGATATCGCTGCCACCGCTATAAGAACCAATTGCAGGATTCTTCCCATACTAGCCTCCATGCTGTTCAGGTATTCCTTCTTTCATTGCCCGATCCAACCTACGGAGAACGACCAACAAAACAAAAAACGGCACGAGCGACAAAGCGAAGAATATCGGTCCGCCTTGACGATGGATGGCAGAATACAGCATTTCAGGACCGATGCGAACACAAAGCTGGCCGATGACAAAAATTCGGAACCCATTTCTCAAAATGGCCAACGGGACCATCGCTGCGGCCAGCACAGTGCGGGTCCAGGGCCTGTGCAAGAAGAGATGGCCAGCCACCAAGCTGGTAAGGAACAACACGAGGCTGGAATGTATGCCGCTGCACTCCGGATCCACATGCAGCCTGATGCCCGGCAACTGAAACCCCAATTCCTCCCGAAAGACCGGCATGCCTGACAACCGGAACATCACATTCGCAGCTACAGCAGAACTGTGCTGAGACATAAGCTCGATCCCATTCCGCAAGAACGTCGGGAACGGCACGATGAAGACAAGAAACAACAGCGGGAAAGCGATGGCCTGCAAAATTTCCCTCCCCAGAAACAAACCGCAGACGCCAAGGAAGAACAGGAGAAAAGACAACGTGGTGAAAGCCAGGGAGTCTTCTTCGGTTAACGTCACTGCGGAACCAACAGCAAGCCAAAAACCGACAAGCACCACAAAACCGGTAATCAGCAGAAACACCGCCAATTGCCGGGGCGGCTCGGAATCGGAAGGCAGACTTCGCCGGCGCAACCAAACCAGATACGCACTGATCAGCGGGATCAGAAGAATGTGCGAATACAACGCGCTTCCCGCTGCAAACAGCAGCAAGTGGCACAAGGGAACAACGAAGCAGAGCAGGAGCACGGTCACCGCCAGCACGAATCCCCGAAGTCTCACGGGATGCTGTCGAGGTTCCTCCTCATCCTGGAACGGAGACAATCGTTTCGGCACGATCTTGCGCTGCTCTTTCACCGAATTGGGAAGTTCGTCAGGTGGCATGAATTGCGCCCCCCCGATTGTCATTGTTCAGATCGGCCGCATGGACAAAAGGTTCCAAGGAAGATTCGGGCTAGAACTGGTATTGCACCTCCAAGCCAATCTGACTGGTCTGCAATCCATATCCCCCCGGACGCGAAGAACTGTTCCTCCCAAACGACCACAAGGCGCTGATTGTTCCTCTTCCAATAAACGGTGTGACCAGTCGGGTCTCCACAGAGTAATAGTTGTCAGTGCCTTCTATCGCATTTGCCGCTGACTTCTGATATTCGATCTCACCATACTGGGCACCGACAATCACTTTTAACTTTTCCAGCAAACGTTGTTGTAAGAACACACGGGCGATCGAGCTCTCCGTAACCAAACCTTCAAAATAGGACGGGTTCATTCTATGCTCATACATCAATCCAAGCCACGTGGTATCCACCGGCGAGTATTGGAGCATCGTCATGTAAGTTGGATTCAACTGGTCGCCGACTGGCGAGTTCGCAAACTGCCAATTCTCTCCACCACCTTGAGCCACGATATAGACCTTGTCGGTCAGTTTCCAACGCACGCGCGCCATGAGTTTTTCATACGTCATGTCGGTGCCCGGATCCGCACTGATGTGGCCGATGCCAGGACCGAGGGCGATATTGGCCCCCGGCCAGAGTTGGTAATTCAGCCAGTTCAGCGTGTTCCACTCGCGCGAATTCCGCTGCAACCCCTGCGGCGGTGGCGGAATTATCAGAGGTTGCTCCAAAAACTGGAAATTCTGGTGAATCTCAGACTCCCATGCCATTTCGCTGGAGAAGGGCTTGTAGATTCGAAAAACCGTCTGATATAATTCCCGTTCAGTTTGCGAAGCTGTCTCGAGGAGCGGCGAAGACGATGAGTCATACCTCTGCTCGACCTTAAAAATCCAGTCCTCATAACGAGTCCCCCAACCCAGACGAACCGCGTGATCAAAAGTATCTCGCACCCTCTCACTAATATAAACCGTCTTCGTGGCCGTGTAGTCCACGGTCAAGTGATTACCCATGCTCAGGAAAACCCCGGGAGCAATAACGTGACTGGCTGTTCTTACTTGCTGACCAGGCGCGATCTGAATCCCATCGCCATAGTAAAGCCCGTAAAACAACTTTGGGTATATGTTGAACGGCCCCACCGTAAGCGCTTGCGACGCTGGCAATGGAAACGGGGCCACGGAGAGCACATCCTCAGGCACCAGCGGCAATGCGGGTGGATACGTGGACATCCAAGAAGCCGGACCAGAGGAATACCCGGGTGTGATGCCCGCTCCGGTAAACCCAGGACTAATGCCAGCCCCTGGCGCTGACTGCGATCCACCGGTTGTGGTGAAGAGGTAGAGCGGAACATCTGGAACGGTTGCCGCGACCGGAGCAATCCCCGCCCGGTCGGTTTGGGCTTGTTGTTGGGCTGCTTGCGAAGCGGGCGAAACCACACAGAAGCTCCGGCTGCGGAAGACCACCTCTTTCACCCCTCCGTCACGAGTATGGCTGACCATAGCAACCGGAACATCCGACCCCATCAAGTTAGGCAGGATCGTTCCCATTCTGTCGTTCCGAACCGGCTGCACGACAGCGGGTGTCACACAATAGCCTCGTGAACGAAAGACCATATCTTCCGCTCCCACAATGCCGCCAGACACAACAAGACAAAGCAACATCGCCTGAAAGGAACCCATCCCGAACCGGCGCTTGCTGGCAAAACTCACCCAATTAGACGACCTTGCAGTCAAAGGTAAAACCGGCATTACTTCAACTCCTGACATACTGATAGTGGTTCTGCCCGCTGTGCATCAAGCCAAAAGTGGCAACGCCAACTGCCTTCTTCTCAAGAACACCCTGCATTTTCCCCGCATAAGCTGCTTGTCTTCCACTCGGATCGGCATTCTCCGTTTCTCAGCGCCTCAGGCTTTCCAGACCTGACCCGGCTTTGTTTTGACGGCCGCCATCGCGTTCCTCGCGTCAACAATACACAGCGACCAGTCCGCCAACTCCCCGTAATTGACGCACGCGTGGTGAGTGGCGATCAGCACAAGATCAAAGCTTGCCACTATTTCGCGGCTCCACGACACGGACTTGGTTCCGACCCAACGCGGATGCTCGCGGGTCGGCCTGATGACAGGCAGGTAAGGATCGTGATACGCCACCTCCGCGCCACGCTTGTGCAGCATGTCCATCAACACGTAGCTTGGCGACTCGCGTTCGTCGTCCACATCGGGTTTGTAAGACAAGCCCAGCACCAGCACCCGGCTCCCCTTCACCGACTTGCAGCGGCTGTTCAATGCCTCCATCACCCGGTGCACCACATACTCCGGCATCGCCGAATTCACCTCGCCAGCCAGTTCGATAAATCGGGTGTTCTGACCATACTCGCGCGCTTTCCATGTCAGGTAAAACGGATCAATCGGGATGCAGTGGCCACCGAGTCCGGGGCCGGGATAGAACGCCATGAAGCCAAACGGCTTGGTCTTGGCTGCGCTGATGACCTCCCAGATGTCAATGCCCATCGCGGCATAGACAACCTTCAGTTCGTTCACCAAGGCTATGTTCACGCTGCGGAAAGTATTCTCGAGCAGCTTGGCAGCCTCGGCCACGCGGCAGGAGGAAACCGGCACCAACGTCTTGATGGCCTTGCTGTAGATGCTCATTGCCTTTCCCAAACAAGCCGGCGTGTAACCACCCACGATCTTGGGGATCGTGGCTACCACACTGTGAGGATTGCCGGGATCTTCGCGTTCAGGAGAAAAGGCCAGGTGAAAATCCGTGCCGGCTTTCATCCCGGAGCCTTGTTCCAGCACCGCCCGCAAGTCCTCATCCGTCGTCGCCGGATACGTGGTGGACTCCAGCGCCACCAACGAGCCTTTCTGCAAGTGCGGAGCAATGGCTTTGCCCGTGTCCACGATGTAGGAGATATCCGGCTCACGATTCTTGTTGAGCGGCGTCGGCACGCAAATAATCACCGCCTCCACTTCCTTCACGCGACTCAGGTCCGTCGAGGCCATGAAGCGTCCGGCCTTGAGTTGCTCAGCGATGGCCGCATCAGTGATGTGTTTGATGTAGCTCTTGCCCGCGTTAAGCGCCTCGACTTTTGCAATGTCAATATCCAATCCCAAAACAGAAACGCCCGACCGCGCGAACTGGAGCGCCAGCGGCAGGCCAACGTAACCCTGACCAACGATTGCTATTTTCATAAACGTAATCCCTGCCATTCACCTCAATAGACCTCATTTTGAATTAACATCGACGGTGATCTGGCACTTCTGCATATCCAAAGGCCGATAATACTGGCGCCGCAGGATTCGGCGGACTGTGCCCAACGTGGACTTGAGTTTCTCCTCGAACGACAGGCGGAGCCACAAACGAAACAGCGGAAATCCGCGCAGCCGTGTCACCGGCAGACCGAACGCTTTGAAAGCCAGCCTCCGCCCCCAAATCGTCCGCCGCTTGTTGATCAAGTTCTTCTGCGACGCAATCACCTTCTGCGGCTCCGCAGCCGTCAATTCCAGATAGCCATCCTCCATCGCTCCGCGCACGATTTCGCGGCCGAGTTCCGTGCGCACCACCACCAGCGACGAGCCGGGTTCACCCGGTTTGATTTCCCGATACCAAGGGTCGCCGCAGGAAATGTCCGCGTCTTCACCCGTGTCGTCCGGATTCAGCCGGACCGAATACGGCCGGTAAGCTTGGATAAAAGCCCACGAATCGTGATACGTCATTTCCGCGCAAGGCGAGGTTTGACCCCGTAGCGTCACCTCAAACATGCCTGGCCAGCCGTTGCCTCGATAACGGAGCTGCCCCACCTGTGCGAGATCAATCTTCAGCTTCTTGAGCAACTCAACCGTCGCCTTCGTCGGCGGGCTGCCGGCGCAGAAGAACGACAACGCCACACCCACGCGCTTGTCCAACTCCGGCCGTTGCCGTTGCGCCTTCCGCAAGCCGCTGACCTCTGTCGGCTGGCCGATAAAGACGCACGGCGCCGGCGCAAACTCGATCAGACTGAGACTGTCACACGTCGAGGCCGGCGCATACCGCGAACCAACCTTCGCCAGCAGTTCCTGCCGTGTCCGACTCAGGCCCGTGCGGTTGCGCAAAGGATTCGCCGGATCGCTACCTGCGTGCAACACGCCGTGCATGCCGCGCCGCTCCAGACAATACAGCGCAAGCGCCGTCAACGCCCCGCCAGACGAACCCCGAAAGCGAATCTCCGGATCCTTTGCGTGACCTTCCCACGCTTCGATAACAGGTCCGCAAAACAACGCCAGTTCCGGCAAGATGTCGCGCCGCGCCTGAAGCGCCGAATGATCCACCTCGTAGGCCGGACACACGTCCAGACAGCGAATGCAGGACTGGCATTTGAGAGGGTCCAAAATCATGGGCCGGATTCCCTCGTCATAAACATCCACCAAGCGAATATTGGCTTCGGGACAGGCGGACGCGCATGTGCCGCATCCGTGACACAAGCGCCAGCGAACCACATCCGCAATGGACCTCAACTGCTGCATCCTACGATGACTCCGTCAACAATTGCCGAACCTCGTTCCTACAGAACAATCCCAAAACCGATTCCCTGATTGATGGCATCTTCTCTTCCAACTCGCGACGCAAAACCTCGCGCTGCGCAAACGCCTCACGAACCACAACGAGCACCTGGGCTTCGTTTGAACTCCGCAAGTCCACCACACGCGAACCGCCCCCCACCGAATCCAGCACCCCGACAAATTTCCCGCTATACGCAAGGCCGACAGCGGGAACGCACTGTGACAATGCGCCGATGCACGCGTGCATCCGCGATCCCAAGAAGAAATCGCACCGGCCGATCATGTATTTGATCTCGTGGTGATCAAAACGACCTGACAGATAGTGCAAGCGGCCACCGTGGCGTTGTCCGAACTCGGCGAAGATTCTAGCGCAGGCTTTCTCGTCGCTCTCCTGATTCTCGTCCCCGCCAAATACGTGCGGCACCAGCAGCACCTGCGCGCCCAGCTTCTGAATCAACTCGTCCAGCAAAGCATGAACCAGCCGCGGATACTCGGCCTGAAGACCGAACATGTTGCTCCGATTGTATCCGCCCATGTAGAGCAACCCGCTCACATTCAGGCCCACCACAGGGCCGTTTTGTCTGATCACCTCAAGCTGCTGCCGAACATCGTCCGCCGGAGGTAGCGGTTCCAATGCGAAACCCATGTCGTAGGCAAACTGCACGCGCGAGTCCGCCTTGCCCACCAATTTCCGCGCAGCCTCCACGCCCTCCGTGTCGCGTGAGTAAACGAGCGCCGCGCGCTTGAGAACATAGCGGGCCAGGATGCGAGCCAGCGAAGACTCGAACGGGCCGTAAGTCTGCGGCAGCAACACCAGCGGTTTGCCCAGCCAAAGCACGAGCACCTGCGGCAGAACGACATACAGCAACCGTTGCATTCCGTAGATATCACTGAAGCTGTCGCCGCCCGCGATGGACAGGTGCAGTTGCGCGTCGAGGATGCCCCGCAGCCACGGATTCTGCGCGGCCATCTTCCGGCGAGCGTCGCGAGATGGCACAAGCCGGAGCAACGCGGCCGTCAGCAACAGACGAACAATGTGATTCGGCTGCCAAGGCTTCTTCGAGAAACGCAGATTGATCACCTCAACACGCACTTCGCGATTTCCAATCCGATCCCCGCTCACCATCGCTTCACGACCGTAGTCCAGAAACACCAGCCGCGCATCGGCATCCGCGTGCAGCAGCGCCGTCAGGATTCCCGAAGCCAGCGCACCCACACCATGATTGCCTGTGGTGAAGCCCGCGCCCACCAAGGCGACTGTTGGATGCCCGTCACTCATCGTTTCTCAGCACCGGTATTCCTCTCAATTTGCGCCTGGCCGTAATCGCCTGCCGCATTCGGCGACGATCTTGCGGCCCAGCCTTGATCCGAATCTGCCAACATCTTGCAGCGTCACCGACAACGGCTGTTGCGGAATGTTGCGTAATCCCTTCTTCATCATGCGCCACAAATCAGCCCGCGTGGTAAATCTCTCGGCCGTCAGCTTCTCAAATTCATCCCGGAACTTCCGGATGTAGTCCACGGAAAGGTGTTCCAGATAGAGAGGATTGTATTTCGGCCCCAGGTCTTCGTGCTCGTTGAGAACCCGTCCATCGCACCAACGAAACCCCGCCGGCAGGACGCCGCGTGTCTTCGCGATCGTTTCCAGTTCTGTCCCCGGCAACACCTGTGCCACGTTGAAGGTCACGTAGTTTGTGTATGGGGCCAGCCGCTCGGCCAGTTTCAATGTCTGCTGCGCGTCTTCTTCCGTCTCGTCGGGATGAGACAACATCCAGAACGCCAGCGTTCGTATGCCAAGCTTCTTACACTCCGCGGCAAATTCTTGAACCTGCCCAAGATTGATCCTCTTGCGAATCACTTCAAGAATCCGTGGCGATCCGGTTTCGACAGCAAAATCCAAACTGATGCAGCCCGCGCGGGCCATGAGATCCAGAAGGTGCAACGGCGTGTCGGCCCTTGCCTCGCAATACCACTTGATGTCAACATTGTCCTCAATCAGACGCTTGCAGAACGCCTCAACAAACGCGGTCCGCTCGCAGAACGAGGGGTCAATGAACGAGAAATAGCGGCGGTTGAACCGCTCCTTCAGGTGGACAATGTCGGCGACGACTTTGTCGAGCTTCCGGACGCGGTAGGGGATCAAACCAAAGGAGCAGAACACGCATTTCTGCGCGCAGCCTCTGCCAAAATGCAGCGGCAAGGAAATGATTTCCTCGTTCTGGTAGTTGCGCAGGTAAACGCCCTTCGCAAACTTTTCTGTCGGCAGCAGGTTGTAATCCAGCGCGAACTGCTCTACGTCCATTTCCGGCCGGCGCGGAGGATTGTGGACAATCTCGCTGCCGGACCTGAACGTGATGCCAGACACCTGCGCCAACAAGCCACCTCGCTCCAGCGTGGTTGCCAGATCGTATAACGTGACCTCGCCCTCGCCTCTCACCACGATGTCTATTTCCGGAACGTCTTCCAGACACCCAGGCGCGCAGTAGCTGAAATGTTTTCCGCCGACGACCACGATGGCGCCGGGACAGACCTTCTTGACGTCTCTGGCCGCCGCCACGGCATCGTAACGATTGTAGGTCTGGGACGTGATGCCAACCAGAGGTCGCTCCAAGCCCCGACAGAAGTCGAGGAGTTCCTTCTCCTCCTGATCGAACAGGTCGAACAGATGAGCCTGCCGCCCTTTCTTCGCCAGGTAGTTCTGCAAGAACACGAGGCTGTAGGGAAACATATACTGGGACTTCTTCTCGCGAACGTCCCCTTGATATGAACCCTTGCCTTCGGGATTGATTAGTATGATTTCCACGTAACTGTTACTTCAGCAGCGGGTGATTGGTTTTGACGCTGTCCATGCTGAGCGACATCTCCTGAAGATGGCGTGCGCACTCGGTAATGGACTTCTCCCACCAGCGGCTCTTCAGGATGGCGTTGCAAATCTCCGGCGGAAACCTCATGCGAACGACCTTTGCGGGATTGCCAACCGCGATGGCGAAATCCGGAACGTCCCGCGTCACCACGGAGCTTGCGCCGATCACAGCGCCCACACCGATCTTCTTGCATCCCTTAAGAATGATGGTCCGCGCGCCAATCCATGCATCGTGTCCCATCTCCAACGTGCCTGCCTCAATGCTGTCCGTCTGCACAAATCCCATGTTTGCGTTGTAAAAAAAGGGGTGCGTCGAGAGACGGTCCATTGGATGGTTACGCATGAACACCCGCACATCGGGGCCGATGGAGACATAGCGGCCGACATGGACGCCGGGAGGAAACGCCGTGGGACGGAAACATTCGCCGTAGCTGTAATCGCCGATCTCCACGCCGTATTGCTTCAGCATGATCCAACGGGCTGTGCGCGAGAAGAAATGCCCGCCTTCCCAGCGCAGTGCCAGATCCAACGCCTGCTCCCGCGTCCTTCGCGTGTGACTCAGCAGGCGCAGCAGGCCGGCCGCCGCACAAACTTGCATTTCATTCATGGCCATTTGAAACCTTTCCTAACGCGCCAGAGCCGCGCGCACACGTTGAAACGCTTCCATCCGAAGACACGCGATCACCCAGCCCGTCAGGAAACCCGCGCATCCCAAGAGAACAGCAACCCACGGAGCAACTACCACGACCTGCACGATGAGCCACGCGACAATGACGAAAATGCACAACCTCAAACCCGTCCACCACGGCGCCAGATATTCGGCGAGCCTCAGCCCAAGAATCCCGCGAGCGAAGCTGACCTGCAACGTGAGAGCAATCATGATCGAGCACAAGACGGCCAGCGCAACTCCCGCAGCGCCCACGAAACGAGCGAGCGGGTAGATGATCACCAACATTGAGATCGTCCTCGCCAACGCCGCAAGTCGCTGGACCTGAGGCCGCCCCAGCCCGATGAACGCATTCATGATAACCGAAGAAAGGATCTGCAAAAGAATGGCTGCCGACAGCATCGAAAACGTCGTCGCCATGCCGGCCACGTTCTCGCCGTAAACCATCACCAAATACGGTTCGGCAAAGAGAAGGCAAAACAACGTGTAAGGTGCGCCCAAGGCCACCAATAGTTCCGTCACCATAATCACACGTTTTCTCATCCCCGCCAAATCTTCCTGCTGCGCCGAAAACGTCGGAAGCAGGAGCGGACTGATGACCCGGCTGAGCACCTTGTTTGGCAAATCCGCGAGGTCCCTCGCCAAGGAATAAATGCCGAGCACCGAGGCAGAAAACAGCTTGCCCATCACAAAGGTGTCGGTCTGCAAAAGAATGACCATCAGGATCGGTAACCCAAACATGCCGCGTGAGAAGGTCATGATCTCCTTCAAATAGTTGCGATTCAGCCCCAGTGTTGGCCGGAAGGAAAGGACCGCGAACGACAGGACGCACCTGCACAACGACTCCGCAACGATTCCCGCAATAAGCGACCAGACGTGGCGCGTCATGAACCCAAGCACGATCGCCACAACCACACCAACGACCCCACTGACCTGCATCAACACGACCCATTTGCCGAAGGAGAAATCCTTCTGCAAGACGTGCAACGCCGGACTAGTAGCGGCATTCAATACTGTGACCACAAATCCAACCTGCAGCAGCAGCACGCTTTCCTCCTGACCAAAAGTTTTCGCCACCCATGGAGCCAACGTCCAAAGCCCCGCATACAACAACAAACCCCGGCCAACGGAAAGCCACCAAACCGTGTTGAGGAACTCTTTTTTCCCGCCATGCCGGTTCTGGACGACCGCCTCGCGCAACCCCACTTCGGTCAGCGCCTCCGCCACCGCCATGCATGCCACGAGAATCGCCGCCAAGCCGAATGCGTCCGGCGTCAGAAGCCGGGCCAGCACGATCGTGCGCAGAAAACGGCAGCCGTATTCAAAAAAAGAGGCCAGCCCCAGCGAGCCGCCGCTGCGGACCAGCAGTTTGTCTATGCTTCCGCTCATTCCGCGTTATTCTTTCTCCGAATCATTGCGGGCAAATGCCACTTTCTGCGGACGCCACGGGAAATGCGTTTCCGTCCGCACTTCAACGCTCAATCCCAGTTCCGTGCGCAGCACATCCAGATACACTGGATTGTAATACACGACACATACCTTTCTGGGCCGCTTGACAAGGGACTCCCGAATCCTCCCCATCACCGCGGTCAGCGTCGCGGAGCCGAAGGGATTGAACATGAAATAAATCGTTCCGGAACTGTAATCCGCCTCGGCAGCATTCTCTGTCCGAACCTCGATCGGCGCGACGCGCCCTTTCAAACTGACCGCGTTCTGCTCGGCCACCTGCGCGAGCGCCGGGTCAATCTCAACACCGACACATTTTTTGATCGGGCACAGAGCAAACATTGCCAGCGCACGTCCTTTTCCGCACCCGATGTCGAAAAACACGTCCGCCGGCCCTGGCTTGACCACTTGCACAATTCGTTTCAGAAGCCAGTAGGGAATGGCTTCGTATCGCGTGGCATCGGTGCACACATTCCTGAACCGGAACGAGTCCACAGACTCGGTCCTGATCCCATAGTATCGGTCGCTCGCATGTCCGATCGAATCCCGGAGCATTGAGTATAGCCGCATCAAAACACGATTTTCCCGCAAAACGTCTCTCATGCTCATGTGATGGAACCTCTTTCCGGAACAAGGAATAACCGCAATCCGCTGCGGAAGCAAACGAATGGTGTCCAACAGAACAACCTTCTGCAACTTCAGAACGCGCGGCTACTCGTTCGCATCATCCCCCCGCTGTCCCGCCTGCTGGGCAGCGTGCTGACGCCAGACCTTCTTGATCCGGTCAACAAAAGGAAGCCTCATCGCCACCGATCTGACCTGTTTCGCGGCGGACGACGACATCGCGATGACTCGGTTCCTCAACGTCGGCGCGTAAAGCACCACGTCGCATTCCTTCCAGGATTCGTCGCCAAAACGCTGCTTGTAAAACGCGCTGCCCAGACCGAAGTCCACAAACCGGACGCCCTCGCAAACCAACTCCTCCATGATATGGGCCAGCAACAACGATCCGATCTCATACTGTCTCAGTTCGGGATCGTAGCCGGTGTATTCGGAATGAAACGTGTCACCATAAACACATCCCATCCAGAACGCCTTCGGCGCGCCGGCCAATCGCAGCACATAACCACGAAAGATGCCCCTGGCCGCAAAAACCCTGCATCTCGGCCGAAAAAAACTGTCATTCCTGAATCCGACTCCCAAGCCGCGTTGAAACGTCTTCCTGGCCACCTGTTCTGCTATCTCACAGAACGAATCTGTCTGAGTCGGCTCCTTCATGAGTTCGTAGCTCAAGGCATTTGGAAAATCCTCATCGAGCTTCTTCGCGAGCCTTTTCAGCCAGTAACGGTGCTTCCGGCTCAAGCCGGCCCAGAAAGCCGCGACATCCTTCGGCAGGGTTTTCCGCCAGTGCGATTGAGGATCCGCCACCTGCATGGGCAAGAACTCCCTCGGTGCGTTGCGAGCCGCCTCGGCAAGCGGGTGATCAGTCCGGATATTACAGAGGACAACTCTATCAAAACAACCTTCGGTCAGGCTGTCGCATAGCTTTCCAATGACAGACGCGGCCGTTTCGGGCGCCATCGCGCCAAGCACGCCCTCGGTGAGAATCTTCAGCGACGTCATGCGGCCCAGCGTGGGAGTCCAATAGCCCAAGTCAACCGTGGCGCGGTCAGGCTCGACTCGGCCTGCGACGATGGATTCGACCGTGCTGTCCTTTCTAATAGCCATCACCCAAGGACGCGCCGACGGTCCTTGATGCTCCAAGTAAAGAAAGAAGTGCTCCCAATCAACGTTCGGATGGCTCTGCAACCGGCACCAGTCTTCTTTCAAGGCGCTGATCTGCTGAGCATCGTTATACGTGTCCAATGTCATGTTATGCGCCGTCACCCTTGGCGAACGTCTCGCCCTCGCTGGAAGCCGCATCGTGTCGGACAGAACCGATCAACCGGTGCGACAGCCTCCTCAATTGCTTGAGGACCTCTTTGACTTGAGGAAAACGCTTCACCCACGCGCGCAGTCTCGCGGGAAACCACGAATGCACATTGGCAGCCACGCCCTTCCACGCCACCAACTCCATCGCAAACTTGCTCCGGCTCGCCCAGAATTGTTTGTATTCGGCGTCTCCAAAGAGAAAATCAAGCACATGGTCGCCCCGGTCCAAGATCGTCTTGACCACGCTGTTCATGAGGATCTTGCCCGGCGAAAGCTGGGCCAGGGCCTCATCGAACCCAACACAACTGCAAGTGTTCTCCCGGTCCTTGTGAAAGTTGAGAACGAACGCCACGTCCTTGCCACCATGGGTCATGAGATATACATCCGCCAGATGCAGCCGTCCAAAAGCAGGGAGCAACTCGCGATAATAGGGAGACCCCAAAGATTCCTGCCCCCGGCGAAACAACCAGCTTCGCTTCTGAATCGCCGCCACCCGCTCCACGACTTGTTCGTCAAGCTCAGCCCCCTGATACAAGCGAATCTCGACCGGCCCGGTTTCCTCCAACTTCTTGCGTTCCCGTTTCAGGTTGTAACGCGCTTTGCTGGACTTTGCCGCAAGGAATTTCTCATAGCCCTGCGTCTCGCAAAGGTAGTGGCAGATATTTCTGGCCCACGAACAGGAACCCCAACCCAGCGTATTCAGACGCGCAAGCATCACTGCCAAGCCTTCGTCTCGACACTGGAAATAAGGGATGTGCAGCAAGCCACGGGGGAAACGGGCCGCGAACGCTGTAGCGATGGCTTGCGCCACATCATCCCGCCCCGGCAACACCAAAGGCCCCAGATAGGCAAACTGGTCCAAACCAATTGGGTAAATGCGCTCAATTCCCAATCGGCGCTCCGTGACAAAAGGCCCAACGCCAACCAGCTTGCCCTTCTCGCGCACAGTAATCACCGCCAGTGAATACACGCCCCTCCTGTGCCGCCACCAAACCTGGTTCCAAACGAAGGACTGAAACGGCGTCAGAGTGGGGCAACTATCAAACAGCCCCCCCCAATCATCCGCCAATGCCTCAAAACCGGCCAGATCCGAAACAATTGCAGTTTCCAAGTCGGAAATGATGACCGGCAGCGTTGCCGACGGTAAAGAAGAGTGCATTTGGGCTGGCGGATACGCCAAGGCCGGGTCAGGTGACAGCTGGCTGAGCCGGCCCCAACGGCTGTGAAGACCCAGACTCAAGCTCGGAAGAATCAGTGGCCGCGATGATCACGCTCTCCAACACTTCGGGTTCAGTAAGACGCGAAATAACAGCGATCGTCAGATAATAAAACACAATAACCTGGTCGAAATAGGCCACGGAAATAAACGACATCAAGTGAGAAACCATGGCGCAGCCCAATCCCCAGAAGAAGAGTTGCCTCGTCCGGTCCACACCCTCCAGCGTCTTGATGGCATTTCCGATGCGTTTGAAACATATGACAAGGATGGCAACGAACAGAATGAACTTGCCCAAACCGCCATTGACGCATTCCAGAACGTATTGGCTGGTAATGTCCGTATTGTCAGGATCGTTCCACAGCGGTGCGGTGGGACCCCACTCTGCCGTGTGGCGCGTTCCCAGCAGACACCAATCCGTGAAGTTTCTAATACACGAGTCAATCAAAAAGGAACGGTGATATCCAGTTCCACCGCTGATCACGCTGATCTTGCCGATGAGCCACCAAATCGGGGTTTTCATGACCGCCTGCAGGCCAATTATCATGAATACGATGCCCCAGCGCAGAGGCCGCATCATGTATTTCCACTGCCACAACAAAAGCCCGGCCGTGCCCGCCAACCAGCCCATGAACGGACCGGACGAGTAGCATGTCACCAAGATGACCGAAACACTCACGCCCCCCATGATCATCCTGCCAGTCCCTCGAATCTTTCGCTCGAAACGATCCCAGAAAAGAACCGCGAACAGGGGGAACAGACTGATGGCGAATGTGCCAGCCAGAATCGGGTGCTCAAACGGTCCTTGGCAACGAAACCGCTCGTAGCGATCGAATGGGATCAGAGGCACACCACCGAAAACGGCAAACGGGTTGCGTTCTGCAAAGTTCTCGACGATCATCGAAATCGCCAAGGGAACGCAAAGCACTGCCATGCCCCGCAGGATGGCTTCAACATCTTCGAAGTCGCGAACCAAGCAGCGGAACAAGAAATAACTGCCCAAGGCGTTGTAAGCAAAACCGAGGCGGTTCTGCCAAACGTCACCAGTGGACTTGAGCAAGACTGCGGCTACGATGCTAACCACCACCCACCAGATGAACACGCGGTCCAACTTGTTCAATCGCAACCCAATGAATTCCCCTCGCGCCAAAACGCGCAGCCAACCCAAAAAAATAATGATTCGAAAGATAGGAAAGTGCAGGCCAAGCACCACCAATAACTGGCCCAAAGTCATGTAGCAACACACTGCCAACAACGGCAACGCTGCATAACGACGAGGCAGGAATAAGATCAAAAACGCGGCGACTACCAGCAACGTGAAGGAAAGCGCGTTCAGCGTTGTGGCTTCACCCACCCCTTCCAGATATGCGAATGGAGTTTCCATAGCAGACCTTAATTTGTCGCCCCGTCTGTTAACCGATTACTATGTCCAATGCAAGTCTGCAAACAGTCGCCCCCACCCACTCCAAAGAGGAGTGACATATTCCCAAGCCCCGCCATCTTCCTACTTCGCCCTGTAGGCCCCGATGTCCCAACCTCGGTCTGCGGAGCGAGATAGACCGTCTTTATCAACCATGAACAGGTGGCTGAGATTGGTTCCAACGTTGGCGCACGGCGAACCGGCCATCAGATGCAGGTCATTCAGGTTGCTGTTCGCGCCAATCCCAAAACTTATGTCCGCAAACCTCGGATCCACAAGAATACCGTGTGTCTCCCACCCCCAGTCACTTTTGGCCTGCACCAGCGTTGCATAACACTTGCCACTCGGCAGAGTGCGCTGCATCACTAACTGGTCCGCGCGAGGTGTGAAATAACAGTTATAATCCATCACCTTCGGGGCGCTCTTGGCGTCGAATATTGTCACCGAGAACGCCGCATCCCGGGTAGCCTTATAGAACAGGTTGTTCAGTATCTTGATACTGCCCTTGTCCACGTCACAACCCGCGGTCACGGTCCTAAGCATGATGGCGTAGGTCGCATCATAGAAGGTGTTGTTGTAGATCTCAAAGTTGATGGGCGTGTCCACTCCCTCATACGGCCCGTCTTGGACGTAGATTGCACCATCCCCATGCAACACGTTGACAAAAACGTTGTTGTAAATCTGGACATTGCCTCCCATCCCGGTCAGGAAGATCATTGCCGTGCCGCCGCCCTTCACAGCGTTCTGGTAGAAGACATTGGAATGTAGCCGGATCACGCCATACGTGCGGTTGCGGTAATTGGACACACCCAGGATGATCCCGTCCGTGTGGGGATTCGATCCCGCCCCTTGCCAGTTGACGCGATCGTATTCCGTAAAATCATGAAACTGGCAATGGCTCACCGTAATGTCATCGAGCGTCGTGTTATTTGCACTCGATGAGAGTTCGATCAACCAGCGCATGTAGTGGTGGAAACTGCTGCCCGTGATGACCACCCTCCGCGCCGACTTGTTCTTTCCGTATTGCCCAGGAGATATGCGGATGCCCTTTTCCATCCGGGTGAACTCGCAATTGGAAACCGTCAGGCCGTCCACGCCAAAGGCGTAGATGCCAAAGCCGCTCAGACCCGCTCGAAACGACGCTGGCGGACCATTCGTCCAGATTCCCAACTCATGGAAGTAGCAGTCGCGTATCTCCACATTAGTGGCGTCGCGCAAATACACGCCGTAGCCGGGGCTATACGGCGTCGGTTGCTTGCTGGTGACGTATTCCTGCAGGTTTGGCACGCCACCCAAGCGCGTCACCTCAAAGTTTCTGATAACGACGTGGCTGATGCTGGTATCAGTCAGGAACCCGTAGCGGCGCGCATCTTCGTTCATGCACTCACCATCTATTACCGCCTTACCCTTGCCCCAGGCTGCCAACGAGTTGCCGTCATAGGTGACCGGCGCTCCGGGAGCGCCATCGAACACCAGATGGATTGTGCCACCATAACGAACGCCTCCCTTGAACCTAACCGTGTCGCCGGGAGATAGGACCGTGCCGCGAGGTGTGAACGTGGCGTTGGCGTCACCGGGGCAATGTCTCCAGGCGGTGTTCGGGGACTTGCCATCGTTGGCGTCAGCGCCTCCACTAAAATCAACATAATAGGTGTTGGCGCCACCGGTGTCAGCGCCTTCACAGCAACCGACTCCGACAACCCACGCGAGCAATAGCAGCCGGCTGGTTGAGAAAACGGATCGTATCATATATCTAATCGTCTCCAATTGTGCTCATTTGGATCGTTTCCACGGACACATCCGCGCCCGCTGCTCGGCACGAACCATGGCCACTACTTTCGGCGACAGACAGCGTTTCCGTCGACTCAACGCAAACCACACATAGCCACCAAACCGGGCCACCGCCCCAATCAGGAACGGCGACTCCCAGAAACGGAAGGCACACTTAAAAGTCTCAAACACCGGATCATTGCCAATGGCATAATCCCGCAACCCCATCTGCCATTTCCGCCGCAGCTTGTTGCCCTCGCCAACATTGCGGGGCTTCAAGTGCTCCATAATGAAATCGGGAAACGTCTGCGTGCGATAACCGTTGGCCCGCGCCTGACAGCACGTGATTGCGTCCCAACCGCCCTCCGGGATCGGCACCAGCCCGCCCAGCGACTCGAAACATTCCCGCCGGAAAAACTGGGCCGCGCCAGATATGTCCTTGAGGTATTGCCGCTGCCACGGAGTCTTGCCGTCAATCACGTCCAACACCCGGCCTCCAGCCAGTCCCAGACGCGAGTCGGCATCAAACCGGGAAATGAGACTGGCGAAGTAGTCCGGCTTGAAACGCACGTCTGCGTCCAGCAACCCGATGAAACTGTAATCCTTCGTCTTCAGCGCCTTGTATCCAGCCTCATCTGCGTGCACCACCAAAGCAAAACTGCGCGGGCCGGTCACGGGATACCTCAGTAACCTGATGAATGAATACTCGCGCGCGTAACGATCAACTATCTCTTCCGTCCGATCAGTCGAACCGTTGCTGACAATGATCCATTCCCGCGGTAACAACGTCTGCGCAAGCACAGACCGGATCGTCTCCTCAATCGTAGCCGCCTCGTTGCAGGCCGGTGTCACCAAGACATAGGAAGCGTCGTTCATGAATCGAATCGCCTCATCTGAGATTGGCTATCTCTTTCTCGCCCCCAAAAGCCCAGCGCAACACGCAACTCCACTTGCCGAGAGCCGACTTGATCCACTTCCGCCGCGCCTCCGACACAGGAGCCAAACTCAACAAGCCCAGCACGCATGTCCGCGAGGCGGCTTTGGCAGCCAGACACGCGCGAAACATCGCTGCCTGCGCCACACCGCGCTGGGTCCGGAAGAACCGCCAGCCCGACTCAGCCATCATGACACTGGAGAACTTGCTGTGCTCCCCTCCACTGCTCTTGCCGCCGTGGTGGACAATCACAGCCGATGGCACGTAGTAGTTCTTCCAACCTGCTTTGTGGATCTTCATACAATAGTCCATGTCTTCGTAATACATGAAATAGTCCTCGTTGAATCCGCCGACTTGCTCGAAGAGTGCGCGAGGCGTCATCAGGCATGCCCCGGAGATTCCCTCGACCTCGACCGACACCAAAACGTTGGCATACAACGGCGCCACGCCCCACAAACGCGAGCGCGGGAACCACTTCCGCAACAGTTCGGCATCGAGAACCTGATTCGCGATGGTTGGAAAGCTCTGAAGACAGCTTGTCTGCAACGTGCCGTCGCTATTCAGCAGATGCGCGCCCAAAGCGCCTGCCTTGGGAAACGACACCGCCGCCTCAAAGAGTTTGTCCAGCGCAGGCCCGCGCAACTCGGTGTCAGGATTCAGAAAGACCAGAAAGCGCCCGGCCGCGCTCTTGGCCGCCTGATTATTGCCCCTGGCAAATCCGAGATTCTTGTCGCTCTGGATGAAGCGGACGCGAGGGAACTCCCGCGCCAGCATCTCTCCGCAGCCGTCGAACGATCCGCTGTCCAACACGACGATTTCCATGCTGACGCCACGCGTGTGCTCGTCTAGAGACCGGACGCACTTCTGCACGAAATCCGCGGAATTCCAATTAACGATGATGACGGAGATATCCACGTCGGTTGTAAACACTAGCGCACATCTCTCTTGAGAGACACGAATCGTTTGAGCGCCTTGAACGCGCGCTGGGGCGCCGCCAGCCAATCATAAGCGCCGTCGAGTTTGGACTTGAGAAGCTCCGCGTCGTCGCAGTCGTTCACCGGCAAGCGCGGGATGGCAAACAGGTCGGTGCCGGCGCTGGCGCGGCCGATGTCGGTCGTGACGCAGCTCTCGTAGCCCGTCTCGCGAAGCAGCCTGCTGAGACGGTTGACAAAAACCCGTTGTGCCCGAGGAAACGCGTAAGGATAAGCGAAGGAAGTGACGCGAGCGCCCAGACGCTGCTCGATTTCGGCTTTCGAGTCGCGCACTTCTTTCTCAACCTCCGGCCACGGCAACAGGACAAGCTCCGGATGGTTTACAGTGTGGGAGCCAAACTCAATGCCCGCTTGGTGCAGTTCCCGCACTCCGTCCCACGTCAGGCACTCGTGCGCCTTGAACTGCATCGGTTGTTTGCCGATGAAAGCGGTCGGGAGATAAACCGTGGCGCCAAACCCATATTGCCGCAGAACCGGAAATGCTGTGGTGCAAAAATCGAGGAATCCATCGTCAAACGTGAGTGCCACGACTTTTTTCGGCGTGCCTTTTCCGCCGCGGAGCACATCCAAACCGGCCCTCAGGCTCACCGTCTCCCAACCTTCCGCGTGCAACAATGCCATCTGTTCCGCGAAAACCTTCGGGCTGGTAGCCGTGCGGTAGTAAGGAGCCACACCCGCTTCCGACCGGTCCGACACGCTGTGATACATCAGGACGGGAAGTCGCAACCCACCCCCCACCGAAACAACGCTCCGCAAGGGTCGGAAAAGCCACAGGGTCAGCAGGCGATCCAGTCGTGGTGATGACATGAACAAAAGCGCTAGAGTTTCAGGCAGAATCTCGGCGTGTCTCTCTCAAGTGCGTTTGTGTTCCGCGGAACAAAGGGAGTCAACCAGCTTGAGATAATCCGCCTTGCGAGACTGCCAACTGTTCTGGACGGCGTATTCGGACGCGCGCTTCACCATGGCGCGGCGCAATTCTCCGTCGCGGAGGACGCGGAGCGCGGCTTCGGCGAGACCATCCCGGTCGCCGGACTCAAAGAAAGACACTATGGAGTCGTTGAAGTAATGCTGGTCAATCCTGGTCTTCGACACCACGACCGGGATGCCGAGGGACATGAACTCCATGATCTTGGTGCTGTAAGCCTCGTTGCCAAAAGAATCCGCGCGCTTGGGGACGACGCCAAGATCCGAGTTGGCCATGATCTCGGCAATCTGGCGCACCGGCAGCGGTTTGAAGAAACGAATCTTGTCACTCAGCCCGAGCTTCTCGCACAAATCAACCCAAGCTTCCTTCATGTTGCCATCGCCGTAAATGTGGAATTCGGCATTCGGCATTTCGGCGATGATTCTACAGAACGCGCCAATCGCAATGTCCAGGCCCTGGTGCTTCTGGAGGCCGCCCGGAAAGAGGATGATGATTTTGTCGTCGTTGCGAACTCGCGCGCGCGGCCGGAAGATGTCCGTATCCACGTTGTTGATGAAAACGGAACACTTGCCGGCAGCGCCGGTTCTGGATGAATACCTATCAAGCCAGAGATGGTTCGCAATGATCACATGATCCGCGAACCAAGCCGACACACACTCCATCCATTTCAGCAGGGCGACGACAATGGAATCATCCTTCATGCCAAACTTGTTGGCGTAGAACTCCGGGACGATGTCGTGGATGTCCAGAATCACCTTCGCGCCAGTCAGCTTGGGCCACAGCGCGGCAAACACCAAAAAATCTGGCACGTTGTGGATGTGAACACAATCGTAGCGTTCGCGGGCGTGCTGCCGCGCAATCCATACTCCGCTGACAAACAGGAACCGTATCAGCCGCGTGAGAAATGACAACGGGTGGCGTTCCTTCTTTCCATACCGCGGCTGGATGCGAAACAAGTTGACGTTGCCAACCTTCTCGTGTTCCGGAACCTCAGGCGTCGGCCTCAAGGCCAGCATGTCCACGTGGTCTCCCCGCTCGGCCAAAGTCTCGGCGTAACGCAGAACCCGCGTGTCCTCCATGTAATCGGAGTAACTGACCATACAGATGCGCTTGGGCTTCGGACGGAGTTGCAGCTTGAGCGGCGCCACAAAGGCCGCCAGTTCCTTGGGCAGGCAACACCAAGCTGACTGGCCGTATTTCTCGCGCACGTGAAGCAGAAGCTTCTCGTAGAAGGCGGCTGGATATGTCCGCGCGGAATGTTGTTCACCCTCGAAGCAGATGTAATCTGGATGCGCGTTTACCAGGGCCATGCCGCCATGCTCCGCCACCCAATCGAGTTTCTTCAGCCAGATATCCGGCGAGGTTTCCTGCAGGATCAGGAACAAGGTGGAATCCTGCGGCAACGTGTAGGGCAGCTCCACGTATCCCTTTTCCCCGGTTCCAGGAACCCAGAAAGGAAAGATGGTTCCGGTTCCATCCGGCTGCGGCTCAAAAGGATCGATGTCGAAAGTAGAGCCATCATAAAATGCGCCTAAATCGTGAGCCCATTCCAAGTTATGGAGCATGAAACCGGACCGGAAACCGACAGCCCCCCAATCCTTGAGGTAACGATTGATCCGCGCTGCATTCCTGACAAACTCTTGCCGGCTGTTATAGAGTTTGCCGTCGTGGTGCAGATCATGCACACCCACCTCGAAGCCATCTCGCACCAGTTCCGCCCGCAATTCAGGCCGAACAACATAGTCGCCTTCAGGAACCAGATTGAACGAGGAACGGAAACCCAGCTTCTTTTCGAGCTGCGCCAATCGCAGGCATTTGGCCTGTCCCGCCGGACCTTCGACATCATGGGTGAGCACGAAGGCAAATTTCTTGCCGTTCGGCCAGCCGGTCCAGCCGTCAGGCAGCCTGCTTGCGGATTCGTTGATCGGCCAGACATTCTCCCATGATTTTCGCTTTCCCCGCGCCAACAGCCTGCGCAAAGCCACTCGCAAGCGCCAAGGCATGAACGGCTTAATCTGATAGTAGAGACTTCTTAACATGGAGACTTATTGGGAGAACATTTCAAGAAGCGAAACCATCTGCTGCAGGGATAGCTGATTTGAAACCAAACGCTTCTTGTCTCCAGACGTTGCGCAGAACACGCCTGTATCCAAATCGATGAAACTGTGCCGGAATTCCCGTGCTTTCAGGAAGCGCCCCAGAACTCCTGATGCAGTGTCAAGGGGACGTAGTTCCGAATCTTGTTCAGCACGGCACTCAATCCAGTCTTCGATTCTTCAAGCAGTGCAATCGCCTCCTTGGCGACGTCCTGATTGGTCCTCTCCGACTCAACGACCAGCAGAATCTCGTCCATGAACGCTGCAATTCGCAGTGTCATGCTCGTGGGAGCAACCGGGGGCATGTCGAAGATGACGTAATCGAAGTCACTGTTCTTGAGCATCTTTATGATGTTGGCGCATTGATTGCGGAAGACGTGCGCCGTCACGGCGCCGTTTTGAACAGACGCTTTGTATTTCGGATCCAAAGCCTCTTCCAAACCGTGCTGGGTGATCATTCCCTTGTAGAACTGCTTGGCTGATCCCAACTCCCGATCCAAGTCAATCAGCAGAACGTTCCTGTCTTCGGTTTCTGAAAGCGCAACCGCCAAACCGGTCGTCAGCGTGGTCACGCCGGCACCGTCATGCACAGCCGTCAGACCGATGAACTTGGGCTTGTGAGCAATGCCTCTGGTTTCCAACCGCTGGTCCAACCGATCCTTGAGTGCCTCGTAGAACGGCAACAGCGGATCGCTCATCAGCTTGGGAACCAGCCCACCGCCTTCCGTTATCGAGCCGCTGCCATCCGCATCCGCACCGCTCATCAGTTTGGTTGCCGCTTTGGCAACACGGCGGCGCCCGAACCAGCCGATGTCACGAATCGTAAGCAACAGCGGCAGGTTAAGCTTCCTTTCGACATCCACTGGCCGCCTCACGGAACGATCCAAATACATGTCCACCAAGAACGCCATGGCAACACCAGCAACAACACCAGCGATGATGATCGAGGTGACGATCCTGAGGAACATCAACCAATCCCTGTAGGGGGGCGACGGCTGCTGAATCTTGTTGATGTTCAAAACTTTCCCTGCGCCCATGGCCTCCTCAACACGAGCCTGTTCCAAGCTGGACGCATAAAACCTGTAGCTAGCCTCCTGCAACTCCTTCTTCCGCTGCAGTTCGGAAAGAACCGCCCCCTTATCGTCAAACTGGCTGCTCTCGGCTCGAATACGATCCAATTGCGCATTCAAAACCTTTATTCGTGATTGGAGCGCCATTACCCGGGCTGATTCGGCTATCGGATCAAACGACGCACTCGTTGCTGGCATGACCGACACCAACTCGGGAGCGGGCGTCGGCGATGGGACCGCCGGCTGTGGAGCCAAGCCGAGGGTTAGCAGACTCGGATTTGCTGCCTCAAGCTTCTTCTTGGTCTTTTCCGCTTCCGCTATTTGCTCAGACACTCCTCTAACCAAAGAACTTCCCGGTGTGTATTGCGTTAGAAAGTCTTCCCGCTTCCTCCTTAACAGTTCAAGTCGGGTCAAGATGGTAACATATTCGTCATCCGGTCGCATACGCGCCTCTGGCACTCGCGCATCGGGTGCTGGTCGCGCCTCCGACGTCACGGGTGCCGGGGCTGGGGTTCTGAGCGAGCCTTTCATCTCCTGAAGTTGTGCTGAACGCTCTGCCAACTCGGCTTCCGCTGTGAGAAGGCTCTGGCGAATCGACCCGATTTGATCACTGTATATCCTTCGCCCGTCATCAAGCGAAATCACATCGGCCTTCCTCTTTGCAGTTTGGAGTTCCTGTTCCGTCTGCGAAAGCCGGGAACGCATCTGGTCTGTCTCTTGAGTCAGGAACTCACCAATGATCCCGACCGCGCGATGGATCTCGAGATGCTTCTTGATGTAGTTCTCGACAAGCGCGCCGAGAATCGGCTGCACAACATCCGGATCACGATGACTGAGGATGATACGGATGACATCACTTCTCTTGGGAGTTTCAACAATCAAACTGTTTTTGATAAGAGTAGCCGCCCTGACACGATCCTTGCCACCACCGGCTTTGGCTAGCACCTTCTCAGGCCCAAAGGAATCCACCGTTTGCTGCACAAGATCCATGCTGGTAAGGATTTCGATCTCGGAGTTGATGATGTTTTCGCCGCGTTCATCCGGCGATTTGACCCTCGATTCCGGGCTGGCAAGCCTCGGCACCGTGGTATCCAGCACATAGAGAATAAACAGCTTCGCCTCAGACTGGAAAAAGGGCGGATTGATCATGTAGAAACCGGCGGCCCCAAGCACACCGAGCGCAGACAGGAAGGTGATCCACCATTTCTGTCTGAACAGCACGTAATAAACGTCGCCCAACGTCAATCCAAAACCTTGCGTCGTTACTTGCTTGTTATGTGCAATGTTCACAAGTGCTCAACCCTTCCTTTTAGCACACCGAGTCTTTTCCTTACCTCACTTAGCTGCAATCCAACCAGAACATGGCCGGAGTTACAAATCCTTTTCTTGTTACCCTACGCCATATGTTTGTAAAGCATGGTCCCGACAAACCGGGACAGGGAACCTGGCAACGCGTTGAACACATGGCTGTGCCATCCGGATGATCCATCCTTGACCGTCACAAAACCATTCTTCCGCATGTCATATCTCACATACTCAATACTGTGTTCTTCCGTGCCCCAGCCCAGCTTAAACCTTCTAAGGCCTTGGTTTATAAGCGAAGTCCTGCCAAAATGCAACTGTCGATAGCTGTTGCGCCCATACCACTTGATGGCCTCCCACATCACGAGGTTGTTGGCGCGCAAATTCTGGAATGTCTCATCGGAGGCGCCGTATTTATAAATGGCGTTCTTTCCCCAATGGAAGTAAACCGCAGACGCCACCGGCACCTGCTGATACCTCGCCAAGACCACAAATCCATGGTTCTGCGCCAAGATGTAGTCATGGATGTTCTGAAAGAACCGAAACGGTTGCGGCGGCAACCCGTGTCTGTTGCGTGTCTTACAGTGCAGTTCATAGAAGGTCCGCATCGCATCTAAACTCTGGCCAAACTCGATGCTGATACCGCCTTTCTCGGCCTTTCGAATGGCCCGCCGCACCGCACTCTCCACTTTGGCAAACACCGCCTCCTCTCCACCAGTCAGAATCAACCGGTGGCCGTAAAAAGCCGTCGAAGCGGGTGCGCCGGCAAAAAACTCTTTCCCGCCCCTGCATTCCAAGTATCTCCAATTCCGTTCCGCTCCATATTCCATCACCTTCTGAAGCATGCCGGTTAAAGCGACATCATCCGAACAGAGCGGCTCACAATCATCCGTGAACGGAAGCGATACTCCCCGCTTCCCCGTCAGCCAGCTATCCACTTCCATAAGCGGTAACAGCGCCCGAAGACTGCCCGACTCGCGCAGCGTGAAGTAAACCGGCGTGTAACCATAGGTGGCCTGTAAGACGCGCGCCCAAGCGGCCGAGTGAAAAATCGAGGAAGCCGGATGCAATTTCAACGCCGCATCCCAACCGCTCTCCTCCAATGGGTTGACCCGCTGGAGAATGCCGCTGGCGATAGGAGTGCCGGCTGGTGAAAGCATTATGGCGAACTTCTTTGGTTCAAGGAGCCTCGACCGCAGGCTTGCCCGATCGGGGAAGCATTTTCATGATGCGGGCAGGGTTTCCTGCCACGACCGCGCCGGCTGGCACGTCCTTGGTCACCACACTGCCTGCGCCCACCACGGCGTTCTCGCCGACAGTGACCCCACAAAGCAAGGTCACGCTGGATCCGATGGATGCGCCGCGCTTTATCAGGGTCCGGACGCACTTCCAGTCCGCCTCGGTCTGTAGTTGTCCTCCCGCGGTTGTGGCTCGCGGGTATCGGTCATTGATGAAAGTGACGTTGTGTCCGATGAAAACCTCGTCCTCCACCGTTACACCTTCACAGATGAAAGTGTGGCTGGAGATTTTGCACCGGTTGCCGATCTTGGCCCCCTTCTGAATCTCCACGAAGGTCCCGATCTTTACCTCATCACCGATCTCGCAGCCATAAAGATTTGCAAAGCCGTAAATGCGAACGTCTTTGCCCAGCTTCACATCCGGCGCGATCCTCAGAAAGCTCTGTTGGGATGAATCCATAATCATCTAACTATCGTCAGGCTGTCGAATCAACCTCCGCTCGCCCGGCGTGCGACTCAGCGAGCCAGATCAATCCGAGCACCATCCTTCTTCAACGATTCGGACGACGCCTCCAATATCCTCACCAGTTCCAGTCCACGCTTGCCGCTCGTCAGCGGCGTTGATCCGTGCCGGATGCAATCCAGGAAGTGCTGACATTCGGCTTTCAACGGCTCCTCCTGTTTGACGTAGGGAGCATACACATCGCCGTAATGGTAGGCGTAGTGGAACTCGGCAAACGTGTCGTAATGAGGCGGTTTCTCGACGCGCGCGTCGTAAACTTTGATCTTTTCCTGTTGCTCCACGTCGTCATAAACCACCATCTTCTTGTTGCCGACAATGGTAATCTCCCTGATCTTTCTCGGATCAAGCCAACTGCTGTGAATGATAGCCGATCGCTCCCCGTGAAAGAGAAGGCTCATGATGGTCACGTCTTCCACGCCCGGTGTAATGTGGGCCGTGCCATGGCAGTTAATGCCAATCGGCGCCTCACCCATTATGTATAGAATGATGGAGATGTCGTGCGGAGCCAGATCCCAAGCCACGTTAATGTCTTTTTGGAACAGCCCCAAGTTGAGGCGGCGCGCGCAGATGTATCGAATATCCCCAATGTCACCGTGTTCCACGATCTCTTTAATCTTCTTCACCGCCGGCGAATACAGGAAGGTGTGCCCCACCATCAGCACCAGCCCCTTCTTGTGCGCGATGTCTATCAACTCTTCGCATTCATGGGACGATCTGGCCATCGGCTTTTCGATGAAGGTGTGTTTGCCTGCCAGCAGGCTCGCCTTCGCCATCGGGTAGTGCAGTTTGACCGACGTGGCGATAACTACCGCGTCAAGGTTGGAGTCATCCAACGCGCGGTCGTAATTGGTGAAAGCTTCCACTTCAGGATATAAAGACTTGAGATGTTTCAGGCGATGCTCGCTGGTGTCGCACATCGCATTCAGGCTGCAGTCGGGAAGGGACCTGAAATTACGAATCAGGTTCGGCCCCCAGTAACCACATCCCACCACACCGATTTTGATTTGTTTCGTCATGTCTCTTCCTGCGTTGAAAGGTTTCCGGTGTCTTCAAACAACCGCCAGTGAAACTCCTATTTGAGGTTCACCGACTGTTTCTCCGGCATAGGCCGGCTTCTCGCGATTGAAGTGGAATCTGCTGCTGCCCTTTTCCTCTGTCGCATGCCCTGCACCTGCACGACCAAGGCTGGAATGGTCATCAGGATGATTCTCAAATCCAGCCACAAGCTCTTGCGCCGGACGTAGTCAATATCCAGATGCATCATCTCGACAAAAGTGGTCTTGTTCTTGCCGCTCACTTGCCAGAGTCCTGTAAGCCCCGGCAAGGTGTTGAATCGCTCTTTCTGCCACGGGAGATACTTCTCATACTCGTATGGAATGCACGGCCGCGGCCCGACCAGGCTCATTTCGCCCCGCAACACGTTGATGATTTGCGGCAACTCATCCAGTGCAGTCTCCCGAAAAACGCGGCCCAAAGGAATCAGCCGCGGGTCGCCACGCGAGTCCATTTTTTCCATCGGGCGATTGGAAATGATCAACTCATTCCAATGCCCCTGATGGACGGACACGTCAGCGCCGACAAACATCGTGCGGAACTTCAGACACGTAAACCGGTTGCCCCGGTAGCCCACGCGCTCCTGCTTGAAAAGAACCGGCCCACGCGAACCGAGTTTCACCACCAAGGCAATCAACAACATCAACGGAAGTAGCAATGGGAGCACCATAAGGATGCACGTCACATCCAACACGCGCTTCCAAAGCGGAACGCCTTCAAAATCGCCTGGAGGCGGTCCTTCGGGCAAAGCTCCCTTGAAGGATTGAGTCATGCTCTAAAAAACGGATCACCCAACTCGGCGCGGATTTCTTCCGCAGCCGGAGCTTCAAAACACACGTTGTTCCAATAAATCATATTCGCTTTCGCAAAAAAAGCTCCGCACGTGTTGGCGTGCCTGTTTCCTGACGCCAACCCGACTGCCACCTTCGGCAATAACAACCGAAGGCTGGATTGTTCTCTTCAACCTCAAACTAGGCCCGTAGCATCTCCGGATGCGCCAATGCCAATAACGGTATTCGGTCCGCCACACAACCCTTCTCCAATACGATCGAACTTCGGTCAACCTCCACCAGAGTCGCGCGACCTAAAATGTCCAACAGAACCTGGACGCGATGCCTCGCCGGCAACGCCCGCAGGACAAAGGCGCTCATCCCGGCAAAAGCTCCATCCGCAAGAACCACACTCGTCCCGCGCGAAAGGCGGTTGTTCACAATCCTCATCGGCTCTTCCGCTTCAACACATTCCCTCAGTTCCTCGACCACCGCGTCCGGCACGGCGGGAATCCGGTCGCCAAAATGAAGGAGGCTGCTGATGCCGGTCGTGTATCGGATTTCGTTCAACCGATCCTCAAGCACGCAGCGCACGAACACATAACAAGGAAAGAGCGGCTCAATAACACGCACAATGCCGCGTTGCGTTGCCCGTTCGAGCCGCAGCCTGGGCAGGAACACTTCCAGTCCAAGATTCCGGCTTACATTCACCGCCGCGATATGCTCGTGCTTCGGCTTTGTGCGCGCGCAATACCACGCCGGCTCCGCAGGCTGCATTCCGGGAATCCGGGATAAACGGTTTTGATCCTGGTGTTCTCGATCGGGATGTCCCGTCAATCCAAAGAAACCAGTGCCGTCATTGTTCCGATCAGGATGGCGGGAATACATGGTGAATTACTGACGACTCGGCGGAAACAGGCATCTCGCCTGCTCGACTCCAGAACATACCTTTGAAGACAGACCTCTTTGCCGAGGCGTCCGACCGAAAACTTGATGAAGCCTCCATCATCCGCATTCGTTTCGCCTTAATAACCTAATACTTTCGCCTACCCAGCGGGCGCAGGGTAGTCAGCCACCAAACCGCCGTCAAGAAAAAGGGCGTCTGAATTCAGTAGCGTTCAGGTTCCCGGCTTCAACAACCAGAAGTTCTTCATTCCAAACGCGCCGGCGTTATGGCGCAACCGGCGAAGCCGCCAATGAACCGGCGACGGTTGACTGAAGACACGCTTCTCAATCGTTCGTCTGTCAGGATTTGGCATCTCCTTCAACTACAGTGGGCGAATACGAATCCGGAATGCCTTGCGCGTCGTGCTGGTGATTTTGAATCTCTCGCCGATGCGGTAGCCGACCGGCCAGCAAATCTCGCCGCCGGCTGCCACCAACAACGGCGTGCGCCGCCGCTGCGCCACCGGAATCTTCGCGTCCACAAAAATGTCCTGCAACTTCTTCGTCACCGGCATCCCGATCGGTTGGAACCGATCGCCCGGCTGTCTACATCGGAGCGTGAGCGTAAGGCCCACGGCGTCCGCGTCGAACCACTCCTGAAACGATTCTCGATTTCGGATTCTGGATTTCGGATTCGCGACAGCCTCCGGCCCCGGAACGCTCCCGCCTGTTACCAACTCCACCTCCACGACAACGCCGAGCGCCGGAACCTCTGTCATCCCCGGCACCGCGATCCGCGTCTCCGCCGACTGTTTACCGATTACTGACCACTGATTAGTGCCCCCCGCTTTCTCCAGCACCAGCCAGTCGCCCTTCAGCAACACCTGTGTGTCACCCGTCAGCGTCAGCCGCGCCGGCTGCCCTCTCGCAGCCATCTGCCGCAACGCCTCCACGGTCTCGAAATCCACCGCCGCGCCAACATCATTATCCAGCATCCAGCGATAGATGGCCCGCCGTTGAACCGCCACATGCTCCCGCAACAAACGCTCCACCACCAACACTGCGCGTTCCGCACCATGCCCTCTATTCTCTGGCCTCTGACCTCTGATCTTCAACACTCGCGCCGCTTCCGCATCCAGCCATTCGTCCTCGGTAGCGAGCATCCCAGCGGTTTGGTGGAGCAGAGTCTTGAGCGCCGGGTTGTAGTCGCGCTCCAACGCCGGAATCAACTCATGCCGGATCTTGTTGCGCTGGAACTGCGGGTCCCAGTTGCTTGCGTCCTGGCGAAACTTCAGCCCGCGTTGCCGCGCGTAGCCGAGCACCTCCGTCTTCCACACGTCCAGCAATGGCCGCACAACCGTGAGCGCGCCGAGCCGATTCGACGCGTGAATCGCCGTCAGCCCGTGCGTGCCGGCGCCACGCAGCAACCGTTGCAGCAGCGTCTCCACCTGATCGTCGGAGGTATGGCCGAGCGCCAGTTTCGCCAAGCCCAGCGCGCGGGCCGTATCCTGAAAAAAACCGTGGCGCAACCGTCGCGCGGCGTCTTCTATGGAAAGTTTATGCTCAGCCGCAAACGCCCGCACGTCGCCTCTCCCCACGCTGAACGCCAAACCGTAACCGGCAGCCAGTTCGCGCACAAACGCCTCGTCCGCGACCGCGTCTGCGCCACGCAACTGGTGGTTGAAGTGGGCAACTTGCAGTTTCCAACCAAACTCCGGCGCGAGCGCCACCAGGGTATCCAGTAGTGCCACCGAATCCGGCCCGCCCGACACGCCGACGAGCAACTGCTCGCCGCGCGCGAGCAGCCGTCTCTCCGTAATAATCTGGCGCACCTTTTCCAGCATGGCTTTCCTGGCCACGCCGAGTGTAACCGTGCGCCAGCCCCGCCGCCAGCACCAAGAAACGCTTGCGCCAGCGACGCCGCGACGCCATTCTTCAAGCCATCACAATGAAAGTGTGTTGGCATTTCATATTGCACATGGCCGTCTGCCTTGTCGCCGCTTCTGCTACCGACGCATTGGATGTCCGCATCACACGCGAAGGCAACATCTATCATGTGAACACCGCCAGGTATGAAGCCCACATTGCCGACGACGGTTGTCTGACTAATCTGCTCGTCGGCGGGCTGGAGTTCTTCAAGGCTGACATCGGTTCTTCGCGCGGCAGCTACTTTCACCAAGGCGAGCCGTTGAAGCTGCCGAAGATCGAGCAATCCGCCGAGAACGTGATTGTGGCAAAGAGCAATCTCGCAACGATCCGTTACGAGTTTGCCGCGAATTCGATGGTGTGGTCGGTGGAAAATAACACGTCCGATGCTATGAAGTTCTTCATCATCTTCGACCCGGAGGTCAGCCCGGAAAAAGGTGAAATCCGCGGCACGGTGCTGTCTCACGAAGGTGCCACGTCCACTTGGTTCCGCGACAAGGCACGACTGGCAATTGACGGCGGCACGAGGTTCTGGGGGCCGTGGCGCGGTTGCATGATGTGGGATGCAGCGCTGGCGGCACGGGAGAAACGACAGATCACGTTCAAGATCGGCACCGCTTCCGAAGCCGAAGCCATCAAGATGGGTGCGGCTCCGGTGCCGATGGTTGAAGAGGTTGAGCAGGATTTGACGCTACTATCGCCAAAGAACTTCCAGGTTTTCCAACGCCAGGCACGGTTTCGCGGACGCATCATCGTCAGCGGCCGCGTCAAACCCGAATGCGACGCCGTCGAGGCGCGGCTCAGTGGCAAATCGCTTGAAGGACGATGGTTGCCGAACGAGTGGCTACCGGTGCCGCTGGAAAAAATTACGCAGCGCTTCTACGCGGAGATGCCGACGCCCGCCGGCGGCTGGTATGCCCTCCAGGTCCGCGCGCTCAAGGAGAACCAGCCGGTTGCCAAAGCAGGCGCGGACAAGGTCGGCGTTGGCGAAGTCTTCGTCGGCGCGGGCCAGTCCAACATCACCAACAGCGGCCAGGAACGCACGACGCAAACATCGGGGATGGTCGCTTCCTTCGGCGGCAACCATTGGCAACTGGCGGACGATCCACAGCCTGGCGTCCACGACACGACCCGCGGCGGCAGTTTCTGGCCGACGTTCGGCGATGCGATGTATGCCAGGTTCCGCGTGCCCATCGGTATCGCCGTGACCGGCCGCGGCGGCACGAGTGTTTACGCGTGGAAGCCCGGCGGCGACTTATACAACTGGACGATGATCCGCATTCTCCAACTCGGCCCTAACGGTTTCCGCGCCCTGCTGTGGCACCAAGGTGAGGCCGATGTCGGCGGAAAGCCCGAAGACTACGCCCAGAACCTGACCGGCATCGTCCGCGCCTCAACCGCCACCGCCGGCTGGCAGTTCCCGTGGTTCGTTGCCCAGGTTTCCTACCTCAGCCCCGAACGCCCATCCTCCGAAACCACACGCTCAGCGCAGAAACAACTCTGGGACCGCGGCATCGCACTCCAAGGTCCCGACACCGACACACTCACCAACATCTACCGCGACAACGAGGGCAAAGGCATCCACCTCAACCGCAAGGGCATCGTCGAGCACGGCAAGATGTGGGCTGAAAAAATCGGTGATTATCTCTACAAAGTGCTGGCACAGGAAACCAAATGAAACTCCATATCATCATTGCTACGCTCGTGTTCGCGTTGGTCGCCGCCGAAGCCGCCGACGCGAAAAAATCCACCTCCGCCCGACCGAGAAGGCTCGACCCCGCTTTCGCGCCCGTCACCGACGACTCGAAGCTGCCGCGCGTGCTGCTCATCGGCGACTCCATCTCCATCGGCTACACCGTGCCCGTGCGTGAGCTGCTCAATGGCAAGGCCAATCTCCATCGCATCCCCGTCAACGGCGGCCCGACGATCACCGGCCTCAAGGAACTTTCCAAATGGCTCGGCTCCGGCAAGTGGGACGTCATCCATTTCAACTGGGGCCTGCACGACCTCAAGTTCATGGACACCGGCAAACAGCAAGTGCCGCTGGCCGACTACGAAAAGAACCTGCGCGAACTGGTCAAGCAACTCAAAGCTACCGGCGCGAAGTTGATCTGGTGCGCCACCACACCGGTGCCCGATGCCGAGATGAAACCGCCGCGCAAGAACCCCGACGTGATCGCCTACAACGCTGCCGCAAAGAAGATCATGATTGAGAACGGCATCGCCATTGACGACCTCTACGCGTTCGCCCTGCCGCAACTCTCCGCGATCCAGCGCCCCGCCAACGTCCACTTCTCGGAGGAAGGCTCCAAGGTGCTCGCCAAGCAGGTTGCCGCCAGCGTCGTAGCCACCCTGCCGAAACCGTAAGTTGAACCAGAGCCAATCCATGAAGAATATCCACCACGCTACCCGTGTCGCCGCCCTCTTTGCCGCGCTGGCGTTTGCCGGCGCAACTGCGCTGCCTGCGGCGGACATCGCCATCAAGAACGGACAGAGGCTCGCCTTTCTCGGCGACTCCATCACCGCCGCCGGCTGGGGAAACCCTGGCGGTTATTCCAAGCTTGTCATCGCCGGACTCGAAGCCAATGGCGTCAAGGCAACCGGCATTGGCGCCGGCATCAGCGGACACAAGTCCAACCAGATGCTCGAACGCCTCGATCGTGACGTGCTCAGCAAGAAGCCCGACTGGATGACGCTGAGCTGCGGCGTCAACGATGTCTGGCACGGCGACAAAGGCGTGCCGCTCGACGACGCCCAAGCCGCGACCGGCAAATACGAACTGCGACCGGGCGAGCCTGCGAAAGGCACCTACAAAGCCAACATCACCGCCATCGTGGACAAGGCCCAGGCCGCCGGCGTCAAAGTGATGATCCTCACCGCCACCGTCATCAGCGAGGAACTCGACAGCGATAACAACAAAAAGCTCGCCCCCTGCAACAATTTCCTCCGCTCGCTGGCCAAGGAAAGGAAATGCCTGCTCGCCGACCTCAACGCCGTGTTCCAGCAACAGATCAAGGCATCCGGCAACACCACCGGCAAGCCCGGTCGCCTGCTGACCTCTGACGGCGTCCACATGAATCCCGATGGCGACCAGTTGATGGCGGCCACCATCCTGCGTGTCTTCGGGCTGACCGACGCGCAAATCAAGAAAGCGCAACAAGTCTGGCTCGACCTTCCCGGCGGCGCGAACCTGCGCGTGAACTTCGACGCCAAGAACAGGAAGCGCCTCAGCACCACCGCCAACGTCAGTCTCCGCCAGCGCCCGAAACTCCAAGCTGCGGCTGACGCCAAAAAACAGTCCGTGGAGCAGATGCTGCGGGCTATCTACGCCGAGGAAGTCAAACGCCTGCTGAAACCAGCCGGTGAGTTCAACTCTGTTGACGCCATCTTCGAGGCGAAGAAGGAAAAGGAAGTGCAAGCCGCCCTCCAGCAGAAGTTCGACAAGCACGTTGAGGCATTGCTCGGTCGCTGACAGATGTAGAACGCATGTCCACATCCGTTCCCGGCGCGTTGCCGAGGCGCTTTGGGTTGGCGTTGTGGCGTCGGCCGTCTCGGCCGACGGTTTTAAGGCGAAGTCTTCCAACCGCTGCGGCTGGGCGGTCGAGACGACCGCCACTACAACGCTCACGTCTCTGCACGCCGCCACGCCGCCACGAACATCCCGTTGCCACCCGTGTCCTGCGGCCATAACCAAAGCTGCGGTGCTACTGTCGCCAACGGCTGGAATGGATTCGCCAGCGGCAGCAACGCGAACTCCGGATGAGATACGAAAAACTGCTCCGCTACCGCGCTTGTCTCCGACCGCGCCAACGTGCACACGGAATAGATGAGCCGGCCGCCGGGCTTCACCGCAAGTGCGACATTCGACAACAACCGCTTCTGCACCTCGGCCAGTTCACGCACGTCCTCCGGCGTCGTCGTCCAACGCGCGTGCGGATTCCGCTGCCATGTGCCCGTGCCGCTGCACGGCGCGTCCACCAGCACGCCGTCGAACTTGGTCCGCATTGGCAGTCGCTCGCCACCCTCCCACAACGCCGCGCGATAGTTGAAACACTTCGCCCGTCCCGCGCGCAGCTTGAGTTTCTTCAGCCGCCACTCGGCGCGGTCACTGGCCCAGATATGGCCCTTGTTCTGCATCAGGTCGGACAGATGCAGCGTCTTGCCACCCTCGCCGGCGCAGGCGTCCCACCACGTTTCGCCCGGCTTCGGATCGCACAACAGCCCGACCGCCTGCGAAGCGATGTCTTGTATTTCAAACTCGCCCGCCTGAAACTCCGGCGTTCGAAACAAATCCTCCTCGCCTTCGTAGAGCACCGCATCCGGCAGCGTAACCTCCCCCGTTGCCGCTGCCGCAGTCCGCGCATGAACAGCACCATCGCCGAGCTTCTTCGCCAGTTTTTCGCCTTGTCCGCGTCTCGCCCGCAGCCAGAGCACTGGCTCAGCTTGGATGACGGCGGCCCACGCCGGCGAGACATCGAGTTCCTCCCGCGCCCACGCCGGCACCGCGCGCTCCAGCAGATCGTCGTCGGAAAACAGCTCCGGCGCATCGGCGAAACGCCGCGCGAGTTCAAGCGCGCGCTCAACCTGTTCCTCGACCGGCAGTTTCCGATCCAGCAAGCCAAGCCAGCGATAGTAGGCAAACACCGCGCGACTGACCTCGCGTGATTCGGCGGAGGTCAACCTGCCCACCGTCCGCAACGTCTCGCGAAGCACCGCGTCCGCAGGCTTGGCGCGACTCGCCGCCGCGATGACGCGGGCCACGAGGGCCGGCAAATGATGATGTGGTTCGCATTGTCTCATAGTTCAAAGTTCCCCGACATTGAACGGCGAAACGCGCCACAGGCACAATCCGAAAATCAGCCTATTTCTTGTTGTCCCTCGGCACTGCGTTCGCCAGACATCACGATGTTAGCGGCAACTTGACTGATCGCTCGTAACTCGCGGCCACTGGAAGCGGCGGCTTGACTTGGCAACGTGTCAGCCGGAAACTGGCATCTCGTGAACCTGAAGGAATTGCTATTTGGTTCCAAACAAAGCAACGCAGACCGCGATCTGGTCGCCGATCTCCGCGCCAGGGCGGAAGAAGGCGACGCCCACTCCCAAAATGAATTGGGAAGGGCGTTCTTCTTGGGCCTCTTTGGCCTGGCAAAGAATGAGGTCGAGTCCGTGAAATGGTATCTCAAGGCCGCCGAGCAGAATGACCCCACGGCCCAATACAATCTGGGCTGGCGCTACGCTGATGGACGAGGTGTGGCGATGGATAAAGCAGAAGCGGTGAAGTGGTATCGCAAAGCCGCCGAGCAGAATCAGCCCGATGCTCAGGCCCACCTGGGCTACTGCTACTACACTGGCACTGGTGTAGCGAAGGATTGGGCCGAAGCATATAAATGGGAGGATCTCGCCAGAGCACAAGGCAGGCATGGTCTTACCAAGACAATTATCGCGAGGCTGGAGAAGAAGCTGACCGCCGATCAGATCGCGAAGGGGCAGAAGCTCTCCAGCGAGTTCAAAACGGCAGTAATAGCCAATGGGCAGCGGGCGCGTTAGCGGGTGGTCAGTCAGCGATTCCCGTCCAATGATGGGCCATACTTTTATCTCGCGTTTGGTAATGGCCGGGGTAGATTTGCGAACTGTGCAAGAGTTGGCGGGGCATAAAGAGATCAGGATGACGATGCGCCATGCCCATCTTGCACCGGAGCAGAAACGACGGGCGATTGGCCTTTTCGAAGGTCAAGTCCTCACAAAACTCCCCACAGCGTTACCAGGCGCTGTCGTAAGTGCTCACGCAGCCGGGATAGCTCAACGGCAGAGCACCTGATTTGTAATCAGGATGTTGCGGGTTCAAGTCCCGCTCCCGGCTCCACTTTTCTCCCGCTGCGAAACGAGGGATCCCAGCACGCGCGCGATGCCCCATCCAGCTCCACAGAAGGCCACACCTGCGGCGACCAGCAGGACGCTGGATTCCTGACGAAGAAACTCACGGGCGGCGGGCGATGAAAACTCTGTAAAGCTGGCGGGGATGAATTCGAGGAAATACGACGCCACATAAACCCCGGCCGCCAGGCCCGAAAATAGCGGCACCGGCCGGAGCGCACCACCGATCCATGCCAAGCCCAGCGCCGCGCCTGCCGCAGCCGCGGTAGTGGCGAAAACGGGAATTGATTCCATCGCAGTCCAGAAACGGACGCTCGCGAGGATGCACGCGAGCAAAAGGAAACCGGCGACAGGCGCCAAACGATTGATGCGAGGCGGCGCGCTCCGCATAAGGCGCAGGATCAGCCCGCACGCAGCAGGCGCGAGAGCCAGCACACAGCCAGTTTGGATTACAGCAAGAACCGGAGTCGGGCTGGGGAGATGTTGGATGTGAAAGATCGCCGGCAGCAGACAGAGCCCAGCAACAATGGCCCCGATCCATGAATTGAAAAGGGATGAACGGCTGGCGATGAGATTACGGATGACTTCATGCGAATACATGCCGAACATCACGATGCCAACAGCCAGGACGACAGCTTCCGCCAAACCGAATGTGCGAAAGTCGCAGTAGTGATTGAACGGGACAATGATGAAGGTCAGCCCGCCGGCCAGAATCATGGGATGACGCCCCTCGCGATGCGGGGTTTGTTCTTGAAGTGAACAGTAACCGAGTGCTTCCTGCCGCCAGTCACGGATGCCGACAACCGAACCGGTCATCGCGATGACAACGAAGACCGCACGCCAACCAACCAAGTTTCCAATCACGCAGCCGCCGAGAAGGCCGAGGACAAGGGGCAGAACCGGCAGCCGGCTCCCGGCCGCGCCGAACGAATGTGCTGCCAACACGCAGGCAAGTCCGAACGCCTGCGGCAGGCGCGCGGCCACGAGCGTGTAAGCGTCAGGCGCCGCCGCGCAAGCAAGCGAGCCGACGATCAACATCAGAAATCCGTTCCGGCGCGATGTCCGAAGATCGGGAAACAGTCGGAGCGTTCGCAAGAGATGGCAGCCATAAGCGATCGCGAGGTAATGCGCGGTGAGGACCCAGTGCGCCAAGCCGATGGGCGAATCCGTTCCGACTGCGATGGCCGGGAGAGCGCCAACCGTCAGTCCCCATTCTGCAGCGGTCAATGACACAGGAGATCGTCGCGAATCTTCCGTGCGGTTCGTGGCGGATTTGTGCTGCATGACACCATCCACCCTAGCGCCAGTGCGCGCGTTCCCTTGCCAGCAGCGCGAGCACGACGAGGCTGATTACGAACACAGAAGGGCCTTCCCCCAGAATCCACCAAACGGGCAAGCCCAGGCTCACGTCGAGCGCGAGAATGAAAACGCTGAAGGCAATGCCAGCCGCGGCAACGTAAGCGATGATGGTCGCGTAGCGGCGCACGTCACGTGCGAGGATCCAGAGCAACCCGCCATGAAACGCGTAGAGCGCGGAAACAGAGCGGGCGAGGTAATCCACGATGGCCCCGTCAGGTAACTTCCCCAAACCAATCATTTCGTGGGTCGCAGCCATCCACGCGCGCGGCATGAAGACCGCGAAGATCGCCAAACCGGCGACAGTCCCGTAGATGCGCAGGAAGACTCCCAACATTGGCGTCAGGCTGATTTGAGTTGTTCGTTCAAGACGCTGATTGCCTTCGGCAGTTGGTCGTCCTTCCACTTGCCCTCAATGGACAGCCCACCGCGGTAACCGATGGCCTTGAGCGCCTTGAAATACGCGCGGAAATCGTCGCCGTCCACACCGGGAGCGGTGCGCTTGGCCTTCTCAGCAATGTGGCAATGCTTCACCTTCGCGCCGGCCTTGAGGATGGACTCCGGCCCCTCGCCCTCGCGCATCATGTGGTAGATGTCCACGTGGACCTGCACGCCGGGATGGTTGACCGCGTTGGTGATGGCGAGCGCCTCGCTCACGCGGTTGATGAAGTTGCACTCGGCCTTGTTGAGCGACTCGATGACGACGATGACCTTGTGCGCCTGCGCGAGCGGCGCGATGCGGCGGCAGTAGTCGGTGAACTGCGCCTTCGCTTTCGCTGCGTCGAAGCCCTCTGGTATCCGCCGCGACCCGCCGCTGCCGAACACGATGCGGCCGATGCCGGCCTTCTGCGCGCGCCGGAATACCGTCTCCGCGTGTTTCATCAACGCGTCCATCGGCACCTCCGGCCCGACGACCTTCAAGTCGCCCGGCAGGAAGCCCGTGCAGGAGCGAATGGGCAACGGCGCCGCTTTGATCTCGGCGAGTTTCTTCTCGAACTCCTCATCGCCCGCCTTTGGCACCAACACGCTGCTGACGTTCTCCTCCACGAACTGGAATCCCGCCGCCTTGAGCACCGCGGCCTTCTTGAGCGATGTGCAGACGCCCCACTCGATGCAACAACCTGTCTCGCCGGCTGCCGATAGCCATTGTGGTAGAGCCAAGCCGGCGGCAGCGGTCGTGGCTGTGAGGAATTGTCGTCGAGTGATCGTGGTTTGAGTTGGTTTCATTCGGTTCCGTTGTTCGTGTGAAAGCATCTGGCCGCATCTTGCAGCAATGCGGAAACCGCCTTCAAGCGGAAAGCGGGGAAGTGCGGCAACAGATTTGCCTTGTCGGCAAACGGGACGCGTTCGACCTTTATGAGTGGCGTGAGCTTCCAAGCTCGTGCTCGGTTCTCACAGCCGAAACAGTGGGCGAGCTCGGAAGCTCACCCCACTTAAACGACGCTCGTCACAGGCGTCCGCGCCGCTTGTAGAGTTGGTAACGTTCTTCAATCGTCCGCACGTATTGACGCGTGCCGGGATAGGTGATGCTCGCGCGGAAACGCTGCGGATCGCGCGGCGGCGGACCGGCTGCCCAGCGCAGTGCGTTGCTGCGGCCGGCGTTGTATTCCGCCAGTGCGAACGGCACCGGGTCCGGCGTGCTGCCGCTCCAACGATCCATTGCCCGACGCAGGCACCAGCAACCGACATCGAGGCCCACGTTGGGCAGCGCGAGCGTCTGCGGGTCTAAAGCTCCCTGACGGTTTGCCTTCGCCCACTCCGCAGCCGTCGTGGGCATCACTTGCATCAGGCCGACCTCGCCTTTGCTTCCGCGCGCGTAGGTGTTGAAGCGGCTCTCACGCCAGACCACCGCCTTGACCAAAAACGGGCTGAGGCCGTGCTGCTTCGCCGCGCGCTTGATTTCCTCGTCGAAGCGATGGTCGCGCCAGTAGTCGTAGATGAACCAAGCCGTCGCCAGCAGCGCGAGCATCACGCCGACGCTGACGACCAGACCGCGAAATCCGTTTCCTCGTGCCACGCGGCGAGTATGGCGGGCCAGTTTAGTTTTGGCAATGGCGCGCCGCGGTGCTAAGCCATGCGTCGTGGGACCGATTGCCAAAGTCATCGTGGACATCGCCACCGGGCGCGAGTTCGATTATCGCGTGCCGGAGCGGTTGCGGGACGTTGTCCGCGTCGGCTCGCGCGTGCATGTGCCGTTCGGCCATCGCAACGTGCAGGGGCACGTCGTCGAGTTCGCCGACAAGTCGGATTATCCGGTCGTGAAGGAAATCGCCGACGTCATCGGCGAGCGGCCGATGCTGGACCCGACGATGATCGAGCTGGCCCGCTGGATGGCGCGCTACTACTGCTGCCCGGTGGAGGTCGCCATGCGCTGCGTGCTGCCGGAGGCCGTGCGCCGGGGTGAGACGACGTTCAAACAGAACCTCCATGTCCAACTCAGCGCCGCTGCTGCTGCCGGCCCGCTCGAACTCGGCCCGCGCGCCGCCAAGCAGGCGCTCGTCGTGGAAATCCTCAAGGCGAATCCGCACGGCATGTTCCTGGCGGAACTGCTGCGCAAGGCGGAGGTGACGGCGGCGGTGGTCGAGACGCTCAAGCGCAAGGGCATCGTCGAGATCGGCATGAAGACCTCCGACCGTGATCCCTACTCCGACGAAGTCTTCCTGCCAAGCGAGCCGCTGCCCTTGAACGCCGCGCAGCAACAGGCGCTCGACCTCGTCATCAAGAGCGCCGACACGCTGGAGCCGTCCGTGGTGCTGCTCCACGGCGTGACCGGCAGCGGCAAGACGGAAGTCTATCTCCAAGCCATCGAGCACGTCCTCGCGCAGGGCAAGGGCGTCATCGTGCTCGTGCCGGAGATCGCGCTGACGCCGCAGACCGTTGAGCGGTTCAAGTCGCGCTTCAACCCGAAGCGCCACGGCACGCAAGTCGCCGTGCTCCACAGCCATCTCTCGGCCGGCGAGCGGCATGACGAGTGGCACAAGATTCACAACGGCGAGGCCCGCATCGTCATCGGCGCACGCTCGGCGGTGTTCGCGCCGGTCAACGCCCTCGGCCTCATCGTCGTGGACGAGGAACACGAGACCTCCTACAAGCAGGAGGAAGCGCCGCGTTACAACGCCCGCGACGTCGCCGTCGTGCGCGGCCGGATGCAGAAATGCGCCGTTGTGCTCGGCTCGGCCACGCCGTCGTCGGAGAGTTACTTCAACACCCAGCCGCGCGGCGATCAGCCGGCGAAATACGGTCTCATCCAGTTACCTGAGCGCGCCGACCACAAGAAGATGCCCCGCATCCGCGTCGTGGACTTGCGCGAGGAACTCCTCCGCCAGAAGGGCCTCTTCGTCTTCAGCGAGAAACTCCGCACCGCCATCTCGCTGCGGCTGGACAAGAAGGAGCAAACCCTCCTTTTCCTCAACCGCCGCGGTTACGCCACCTCCATGACGTGCCCCGCGTGCGGCTACGTCGCCAAGTGCGAGAACTGCTCGGTGTCGCTCGTCTATCACCGCAAGCTGGCGCAACTCAAGTGCCACTACTGCGGCCACGAGCAAGCCGCGCCGGAGCAGTGCCCCAGCCCCGACTGCCGCTCGCCGAAGATCAAATACTCCGGCGTCGGCACCGAGAAGATCGAGGCCGCCGTCGCCAAGAACTTCCCCAAGGCTCGCGTCGCCCGCATGGACTCCGACGTCATGGTGCGCAAGGACCTCTACCGCGAAATCCTTGGCGACTTCCGCACCGGCAAGATTGACATCCTCATCGGCACGCAGATGATCGCGCGCGGCCTCCATTACCCGAACGTCACCCTCGTCGGCATCATCTACGCTGACATGGCCCTCCACCTGCCCGACTTTCGCGCCGCCGAGCGGACGTTCCAGCTCATCGTTCAGGTCGCCGGCCGCGCCGGCCGCGGCGACGTCGAGGGCGAGGTCGTCGTGCAAACCTTCACGCCGTTCGCCGACGCTATCCGCCACGCGCGCCAGCACGACTTCGCCGGCTTCTACGAGCAGGAGATGGAATACCGCCGCGAGTTCCACTACCCGCCGTTCACGCGCGCCGTGGCGCTGCTGTTCCGCGGCCGCAACGAGGACAAAGTCCGCCGCCACGCCGAGGCCATCGGCGAGCGGTTGCGCGCGCAGGCCGGCAAGCTCGCCCTCATCGCCGGCCCCGCCCCCGCGCCGATGGCGAAGATCAAAGGCTTCTTCCGCTACAACATGCTTCTGCGCACCCACCAGATCATGCGCCTCACCGAACTGATCGCCGCCACCCTCCGCGCCGCCAAACTCCCGTCCGATGTGCTCGCCACCGTGGACGTGGACCCGCTCTCGATGCTGTGAGGCGCAGAGCGAGAGAGAAAGGCCATCTTTACCGAGAAGTCCGTGCCTACGTCGTTAGGACGGCGACGTCATGCTCTCCGTTTCAACATCATAAGAGGTTCGTTGCTAGACAACGCGGGCGACTGCTACCAAAGGAGCATTATGTGGAACCTTCATTAGCCCTTCTTGATTCCTTCAACAGAATCTGGTCAAGCGGCTTCTGAACTCGTTGATACCATCAGAGAAATCCAAACCAAGTGAGCAAGTGTCCTAGCAACCACAAGAAGACTGCAGTTGCGGTGACTACATTGCTAAAGCGGTCGTAGAGCAAATACTCACTACCAAGTTTATCGGACTCTTTGCGCATGGCATCGTGTGTCTCAACTAGTTTCCTCTGACCTTCAGAAACGGGTTCGCCACTCTCGACCTTCGCCTTGGCCATGAAGTATTCGTAGGGTAGAGGGCGTAAGGCATCCCACGCCGAGCGCGTCCGCTCAGTGTGAGTAATGTAAAACTTCGCCCAAAAGAACGGCGCAATAATCAGAAGAATGACCCCAGATAGGGCCATGAACTTGTAGAGGTTGTCAGTTGGTGGTGATGGTAATGCTGGAACATTCATGGTGCTCGCGATGACTAACATTATGGATTGACCGCCGAATTCTCCCATGACACGGAAGGCTTGGCAAGGCTGACAAACATGGGGAGGAGTTGCCGGAATGGTTTCAGCCGTGGAGTGGCGCTGGAGAGCAGCCCACGGCGCAGCCGTAGGATTGCTGAAGCAGGCAGCGAATGCCCGGACGGGGCGAAGGAAACAACCCGCGCGTCGTGGATTCTCCGCCGTCCCTACCAGGCTTTCGGCGTTCGGGCGATTCATTCCCATGGCTGGAGGGCGTGTTGCCCAAATAGCAAACGATTACCGGCTGAAGCCGGGACTCCGAACCTCGGCCTCGACGCGTGCTCACGTGCGAGGTTAGGAGTCCCGGCTTCAGCCGGTCTGCGCCCTATGGTTGATTTGGGGAACACGCGCGCCGTGGGCGAATCTCTGCCATGCCTCCGCCGCCTCCTTGTGAAACGCCGCAGCACAACGGAGGTTGACCGGGCGAGTGTTTTCCGGCAGTATCCAGCCTGATTGGAGGGACCGAGATGAAGAAACTATTGATGCTAATCGTGGTTGCGGGAATAGCCGTATCTGTGAGCGCACAGTCGCCCGTGCAGGTCACCGTCCAGCGGATCTCCAAGAGGAAAACTGCGCAGGGAGACGTGAGGCAGCAGGGCAACATCATCTACTACTCACCCAACACAGCAAACGCGTCACTGACACTGCGCATTACGGTCCAGAACATCAGTGCGCGTCCACTTGAAGACGTGGTCGTCCGATGGGGCGTGGCAAAGATGCGGCTGAGCGGCACCTCCCATACGGCAGACGTGGCCTACGGCAAGGATGAGAAATGCTCCCTGAACCCGAAGGAAATCAAAGTTATCGAAACGGAAACAGTGGAGGCCAGCAGATCGGAATCGCAACTTAGCGATATGAAGAGGGGCGAGAAAATCCGTGGCCACGGTGTGCAAGTTCTGATCGGAGGCAAGGTGATGTGCGAAGAATTCGTGCCACCCACCATCAAGAAATCCTTCGAGAACCTGAGGCCCGTCGGCGATCAGGAGAAGGAAGAGGACCAGGAGAAGCAGCCGAAGAAGAAAAGGAAGTGACCCTCCGCAGCGCCGCGCAACCACCGCACGTGCGCGCATTTCGCTTTGACCTCACGGGCGGGCTTGTGGCATTACTCAGTCATGAAACAACCCACCTTGCTCACGACTTTGAAAGGCTCGCTGCTCGAACACTTCTTCCCCGCCGGATGGGACCTAGCGAAGATTGACCGCTGTTGCTCGCAACCGCCCGCGTCCATCACCACGCGGCAGAAATGGTGGCACAAGGAGTTTCAGCCCGTGCCGTGCGACACGCTCGCGGACTTCGACATGATGATGGGCCACGAGATCGCGCTGACCATCGCCGAAGCGAAGGAGGCCGGCAAACCGGTGGCGTTCATCCTGCCCGTGGGGCCGATGGGGATGTATCGCTGGGTCGTTTATTTCCTGCGCGAGTGGAACATGGACTGCGGGCACGTCCACGGCTTCAACATGGACGAGTGGAGCGACGCGAAGGGCAACACGCTGCCGCCGACCAACCCCGCCGCATTCCAGTATGCGATGGAGCAGGCGTTCTACGGGCCGCTCGGCAAACTCACCGTGCCGCCGAAGCAGCGGCATTTTGCGACCAAAGACTCCCTGCCCCATTACCGCGAGCAGATCGGCGATCTGCGGGCGAACGGCGCGGACCTCGTGGTGGTGTTCGGTGTCGGGCGCGTGTTCCACATCGCGTTCTGGGAGCCGCACTTTGCCGCGGAGTTCAAGAGCGAGGCGGAGTGGCGCAAGCAGTCACACCGGCTCGGCGCGAAGCTGCATCCGCTCACCATCGAGCAGAACGCCATCACGAGCTTCAAGAGCCGCACCACACTCGTGCCGACGCGCGCGAACACGATCGGCCCGGCGCTGTTCCTGACAGCCGACAAGATCATCGGCGGCTGCGACGGCGCGCTCGGTCGCGGCATGGCGTGGCAGGGATTGTCGCTCTGGGTGACGCTGCGCTACGGCCCGAGCATGTGGGTTCCATCGAGCTTCATGCCGACACAACGGGGCAAGCTGTTCTTCATGAAGGAACTTGCCGGCCCGCTCGTGGCGGAGTGCAACTAAGCGGCAAGGGGAAAGCGGCTGAGCGCGCATTGTAGAGTCGGCCGTCTCGGCCGACTTCCTGCGGCGTTTGGAACAAATCCCGCGCCCGAGCCATTTCGTCGGCCGGGACGGCCGACTCTACACTGCTGCACGGGAACGTTTCGTCGCCAACCAAAGCCCGGCGACAGCGATCAGCGTTCCCACGGTGAACAACTCCCACGAGTAGCTAATCCCCTTGTAGCCGTTGCCGGTGATATGCTCCGCGTCCTTGACGAACGACCAATACCACACCGCAAACGCCAGCAACTGCGATGCGATCATGGCGAAGGACAACCGGACTGGCCGGCCGCGGATCTCCTGCGCGTGCAACCAGCAACATCCGCCAACGAAGTAGAGGCTGATGAGCACCGGCGCGAGCACCGGCCCATACCACGGCTTCGGAATCAAAAACAGGCAGTCCCACGCCAGCAACGCGCTGGGCCATCCAGTCCAACATTGCAGGCCGACGTAGTAGAAGATGTCCCAGATGCCGAAGGCGAAGAAAAAGCACGCGAGACGCGAGCGTAGGTTGATGCCACTGAGCCACGCAACCGCCGCCAGCATGACGATCGTGCAGGCTTCGCGCGGAATCTCGACGTTCATTTTCTCCATCGGCGGGATGGGAAAGTTCGTCTCGACCGGAAACAATCGCCGCAAGTAGATGACGCAGATGGCTTCCAGCAAGCCCATGGCAACGGCGTAAACGCCCAGCCACGCCAAACGCCGCCAGATTTGCGGCACCGTTGTTGTCGGAGTCGTTTTCACGCCGGCGAGTTTACGCGACCACCGGTTTCCGTGCAACGCTTCGCGAACGTTGGCGTTGACCGGCGGGCGGCGGTTATGCGATACCGCTGCCACAACTATGGCAACACCTGACGAAAAAATCCTCGGTTTCCCGCGCCCAATCTTCGAGCAACTCGGCGTCTTCCACGGTTTCAACCCGGACGTGGACCGTTATCTGCCCGCGATCCTCGACCCAAAGAACAACAGCTTCCGCCTCCGCGCGCAGGCCGAAACCGATCCCAGCTTCAAGCAGATCATCCCCTACGTCGTCATCACCGACGGCGAGCGCGTATTACACTACGTCCGCGGCAAGAAAGCCGGCGAGCAACGGCTGGTCGCCAAAGGCTCCATCGGCATCGGCGGTCACATCAACGACGAGGACCACTCGCTATTCGCCGTCGGCATGGACGCGTTCCGCGCCGCCGTCGAGCGCGAGGTGCGCGAGGAACTGAACGTCGAAGGCGCGTTCGACGCCAAACCCGTCGGTCTCATCAATGACGACACCACCGAGGTCGGTCAGGTCCACTTCGGCATCGTCCACGTCATGCGCCGCCGGCCGGAGCAGGTGAAAAAGCGCGAGCAGGTCATCGCGCAACAGGAGTGGTTGATGGTCGCCGAGCTGCGCGACCGCCGCGACCGGATGGAGACATGGTCGCAGTTCTGTCTCGACAATATCGAGAGCCTCCTGAGGTGAACACTGCGACGTTTTCCATCGTGGGTCGCTGTCCGAAGACCGGCGACATGGGCGTGGCAACCGCGTCGAAATATCTAGCCGTGGGCGCCGTCGTGCCGTGGGCTGAGGAAGGCATCGGCGTCGTGGCAACGCAGCACTGGGCCTCGCCACGCATGGCCCAGCACGCGCTCACGATGATGCGAAGCGGGCATCAGCCGAAGCTGGTTCTCACGCAATTGATCGCTGACGATCGCGAGAAGGCCGGGACGCGGCAGTTGGCGATGATGGATGCACAAGGCCGCAAAATAGCGTGGACGCCGTCGCTCGACACTGCCGACCCGCAAGCGAAATACTTCGGTCAACTGGAGACAGAGAACGCCATCGTCCTCGGCAACACGCTGGCAGGCCCGCAAGTGTTGGAGGCGATGCGGACGAAGTTCGTCCAACTGGAAAAGACAGGCGTGTCGCTCGCGTGGCGGTTGCTCGCGGCATTGAAGGCAGGCGACGAGGCGGGCGGCGACCATCGAGGCAAGCAATCGGCGGCGATTCTGGTCGTCAGTGCCCAGAAGGGTGTGGCGGAGAACATCCACAAAGTGAACTACCGCGTGGACGACCACCAGACACCGATTGACGAACTCATCCGCATTTACAAATTGCGCTTCAACCGGCCAGCCGTGGACTACATGACCTGACAAAGCCAGATGAAGGCTCGACGGCAACGGAGATCGCCGTCACGAGTCACCCTGATTTCAGACTGAGAATGTTATGCAAACGATTCCGCTTGGCACGAGTTTCCTGAATGTCAGCCGCCTCTGCTACGGTTGCTGGCGCATTGTTGGCTGGTCCCCAAACGAAATCACGCCGTCGCTCGAGGAGTCCGCCCGCCGCGCGATCATCACGGCCTACGAGTCGGGCTACACCTTCTTCGACCACGCCGACATTTACTGCTGGGGCTTGGCGGAACAGGTCTTCGGAAAGGTGCTCAAGGAAGTTTCCGGCATGCGCGACCGCGTGGTCATCGCCACCAAGTGCGGCATCCGGCGCCAAGGCGACCCGACGCCCGCCATGCCGGCGCGCTGGGATTTCTCCGGGCACCATATCGTCGCCGCCGCCGAAGCATCGCTGCGACGGCTCGGCGTTGAAACACTGGACGTGCTCATGCTCCATCGGCCCGACTACCTCGCCGACCCGGCGGAGATCGCGCGGGCGTTCACGCAATTGAAGGACGATGGCAAGGTGCGATTCTTCGGCATCAGCAACTTTCGCCCGTCGCTCGCGGCAGCGGTGCATGCGGCCTGCCATTTCCCGCTGGTCACGCACCAGGTTGAAATCAGTCTGGCGAAACTCGACGCGCTCACCGATGGGACGCTCGACCAGTGCCTCGCCACGAAGATGACGCCGATGGCGTGGAGTCCGCTGGCAGGCGGCCAACTCGCAGACGGCGCGAAACGGCTCCTGACCGCGCAACAAGATTATCGCATCCCGCCCATTATTGAGGCCCTCGACCCGATCGCGAAAGCCCGCGGCGTCAGCCGAAGCGCAGTGGCGTTGGCGTGGCTGATGAAGCACCCGTCGAAAATCATCCCCATTGTCGGCTCCACCGATCCCGCACGCATCCGCGAGGCGACTAAGGCCGCGGAGATCGAATTGACGCGCGAGGAATGGTATCGGCTGTTTGTAGCCGCGAGTGGCGCGCCGCTGCCGTGAAGCATAATACGTGATGCGTAATGCGTAACCGCGGAACTTACGCATTACTCGTTACGTCGCGATGTGGGATCCCGGGCCGAGAGCGTCTAGCTGGCCGTTTTCCAACTCGACCAGCAATCCCATCCGCACCAGTGCATCCGCGTCCGCCTTCACGTCGGCCTCGGCGACGCCCTGCGCGGCAAAGTGGTCGCGCAACGTGTGACGGTTTGGCTTGTGGCCGCGACGCGCGGGCGCGCCGGCCAGCGCAAGCACTTCCTGCTGGCGCGGCGTGAGCTGGTCGCGCTCCGAAGCCCGGCGCGGGTGGTAACGGCAGGCATATTGATGGCCGAGGATGTCGCGGAAGATTTGCAAACCGCGCTGGCTTAGCGCCTGCCGCAACAGCGCCAGGAAATGCCCCGGCTCCTTCTTCTCCTTGTCCCAAACCTGGTTGCAGGCGCGGCGGATGTCGCGACATTCCAGATTCCGCAAGCGCGCGGCGGTAATCGCCAGTTCCGCTTCGGTCGTCTCGACGCAGTCAGCATGCGCCTGCCGCACATGGTCCAGCAGCGACCGCTCGTCCACCACCACCTGGTCGCAAAACGCGCAATGCAGTTCCTCGGTAACACTCAGAGCTTTTCGCCACGCCTCCACGTCGTCCGGGAAGTTGGAGTTCGCCACCTTCGCCCGAAATTCCTCAAACGGCACCCGGTCGTGGCGCTCCTTGTGATGCGCCGCGAGCCGCGCGGTGAACTCGTGATAGTTCGGCGGGCACAGGAGTGCGCGGCACAGGCCGCACCGGGCTATGAACTGGAAGTTGCCTTTCGGCGGCTCGACGGTCTTCGGCACGATCTTCACAGCCTTCTCGGCGTGCTGCTGGCGGAAATGGCGGAAGACCAACTCCGCGCCGGAAAACGCCTGGCCGCAGCCGGTGCAGATGTGGAACTTCGCCTTCGCGTCGCGCGGCGGCTTCAACACGAACGTCAGCGCGTTGGGCTGATTGACGAGGTTGCGCCACAGATCGAACAAAGCGTGCGCCCGGCCGTCGGCCTTGAGCTTTTGCGCAAGCTTGTCGAGCGGCGGCGGCTCCAGCCGCAGCGTGCAAAAAATCACCTTCTCGGCAACAGGTTTCATCGGTTCACTCGGTTCCGCCGCCAAATCAATCAAGTTCGCCCGGTTGACGGCGCGGGCGCATTCTCCTAGAGTGCCCGCGCGAGTCAACGCAAAAGGATAACGACATTAGAAATTCCGCCATGAAAATCATCCGCTTCACAACGCCCGGTTTGCAGTTCCAGGACGGCTATCACTTCCGGCTCGGCCTGCTCGACGGCGAGCGCGTCGTGGACCTGACAACGAAAGACCCCGACACTTTCGGCTCCATATCGAGCCTCCTGCGTCTGGACGAACCCGCCGCGGCCGTGGCCGAGGCGGCCCAAAACGCGCCGGCGCTGCCGTTGCGGCAGGTGCAACTGGAGATGCCGATCGACTTTCAGGAAATCTGGGCGGCGGACATCACCTACCCTCAAGCCCGCGATGCTCGTGCCGAGGGGGCATCGAAGTGCGGCGCAGGCGGTCTCTACGTCAACGCCTTCAACGCCTCACGCCCGGCGTTATTCCTCAAGGCGACCCCGGAGCGCGCCGTCGGCCCCGATCAAGACGTCCGTCTCCGCGTGGACTCCAAGCGCACCGTGCCCGAGCCATCGTTGGCGCTGGTCGTCAACTACGCCGGCGCCGTCGTCGGCTACACAATCGCCGACGACATCACCGCTCGCGACCTCGTCAACGAGAATCCCCTCTTCCTTTCGCAGGCCAAGGTCTATCGCGGAAGCTGCGCCATCGGCCCGTGCATCTTCCTCAAGGAAACCGTTACCGACCCAACTGCGCTGGAAATTGAAATGCGCGTCGAGCGCAACCAAGTGCTCGTCTTCCACGGCAAAGCGAGCGTGAGCCAGATGAAACGCAGTTTTGAGGAACTCGCTGATTATCTCTTCCGGGAAAACGACTTTGCCGCTGGCGTCTTCCTGCTCACCGGCACCGGCATTGTCCCACCGCCGGACTTTGCCCTCGCACATGGCGACAGCATCGAAATAGAAATTCCGCCCATTGGACTGCTAAGGAACGTCGTGGAATAAGGCGTGCGCTGCCTCACGCCTTGCCGCCGCCGAACGTCTCGACCGGGAGCTGCGTTTTGTTGCGAATTCGCTCGGCGATGAAATCGAGTTCCGCATCGCTCAGCGGCTCCACCCACGTCTCGAGCGGTTTCCGCACAACCGTGTAAACTTGAACCAGTTTGATCCTTCCCTTGGACTCAGCGATTTCATTGAGCCGGTCGCAGTAAGCGTCAATCTCCGCGGAAGGTGGCAGCTCGCCGTGCAGCCGCATAAAGAGGCTCTGGATGACAATCGGTCGCTGGCGCGCGGTCAGTGCCAGGTTCTTCAGGATGCGGCTGAACGCAATCGCCGTGCGGTTCACCTGTTTGAAATACTGCTCCGTGCCGGCGTCAAGCTTTGCCCAAACTTCACCGTTGTCGTCGTCCAACAGCTTCAGTCCAGCCTGGACATCCGTCCGGTCCAGCCCGGAGGCATCCGTCATCAACACGACCTTTGTGTCCCGCAAACCCGTCTCATGCTTCACCCGTCGGACGGCGCGAATGACTTCCTCGAACTGCCGCACTGTCGTCGGTTCACCGTCGCCACTGAGGGCGATGTCGTTGATGCGCGTGGCCAGATCCAGCACGGTGTTGAACGGATACTCGCTCGCGAGCGTGCCAGACTGGACCAGTTCCACCATCTGCCGCAGTTCGCGCTCCACCGTCGCCAGCACGAGCATCGAAACCTTCGGTGGCGTCGCGCGGTCCACCTGGCAATAGACACAGTGGAAATTGCAGGCCTTGTTCGGATTCAGATTGATGCCAATGGACAAACCGTGACTGCGGCGGGAGATCACTGGATAGACATAGCAGAACTCGCGATAGGTTCGCGGATGCGAACGATGAGCGATAGTTAGTCCGTTCTTTGCAGCGTTTATCTCAGGCACCGCGGAACGTAGCATCACCATTTGTTAAGCGCAACGGAGAGAATCATCCACTGCAAAAAACCTCTGGAATTGCCCCGCGCAAGGTCGCTAGACTCGCGCCATGATCCGAATCGCCATGCTCTCCACCGCCCACCTGCATGCCAACAGCTATGCGCAGGAGGCGCGCAATTCCCAGGACGTCCAGATCGCCTGCGTCTGGGACGACGACCCCGCCCGCGGTGAACCGTTCGCCAAGGAACTCGGCGTGCCGTTCGACAACGACCTCGCCCGCGTGCTCAGCCGCAAGGACGTGGACGCCGTCATCGTCTGTTCCGAGAGCAGCAAACACCGAACCATCCTTGTCGCCGCCGCGCACGCGCGGAAAAACATTTTCGTGGAAAAACCGCTGACCCTCACGCTCGCCGAAGCCGACGAGGTCGCGCGAGAGATTAAAGCCAGCGGCGTCAAGTTCATGATCTCGCTGCCGCAGCGCAGCAAGTCGGAGGTGTTACTGCTGAAGAAGCTCGTGGACGACGGCACGCTCGGCAAGATCGCCACCGCGCGCTTCCGCATCGGCCACGCCGCCGCGCTGGAGAAGTTGTTCAAGGGCGGTAGCGCATGGTTCGGCGACGAGAAGTTCGCCGGCCCCGGCGCGCTGTTCGACATCGCCTGCCACACTCTCGACGCGATGCGCTGGCTGCTCGGCGAACCGGCGAGCGTGTTCTGCAAGAGCGTCAACTTCAGCGGCGCGTATCCGATCCCCGACAACGGCGTCGTCGTGGTTGAGTTCGAGAACAAGGCCGTCGGCATCCTCGACTTCAGCTACGTCCAGGGTGCCGGGCCGAACTTCTGGGAACTCTACGGCACCGAAGGCGCCGCCATGCGCGACATGCCGGGCCATCCGCCGGTCACTTACATCCTGCGGCAAGCCGGCGACGGTTTCGCGCCAGCCTGGCAGCGCGTGAAGATGCCCAAGCCGCGGCCGAGCGCCTTGCAGCAATGGTTCGCCGCCATCCTCCGCAACGAACCGGCGCACATCACCGTGAACGACGCCCGCAACCTGACACAGTTGCTTGACGCAGCCCGCACGTCTGCGCGCGAAGGCCGCGAGGTGAAGCTGTAGTCCGCGCATGTCATGAACATCGTGACGACAATTTCGCGTGAGTGGCGAAACCGCATGTTGATGCAGACGGCGTTCTGCGTCGGCTTCGGACTTTGGTTCTTCTACGACGGCTCCATCACCTACCCGAAGCACAACGAACGCATCGCCCAATACCAAGCCGCCGCCGCGCATGGCGAAACGGCGAAATGGAGCGCGTTCGCCGCGAAGAACGGCTGGCCCGGCCAGGACCATCCCGCCCCCTACTCTTCCGCCGAACTCAAGACCCAGTTTGTGCTGGGCACGATTTCCATCGCGTTGGGAACCGTGACGCTCGCGTGGCTTTTCGTCGGTCGCCGCCAGAAGATGAGCAGCGACGGCCAGACCGTCTGCGGCGTGCGCGGCGAGCGCGTCCCGCTGGAGGCGTTTGTCAGCCTGGACAAGCGTAAATGGGAACGCAAGAGCATTGCCTACGCCCTCTATGAGCAAGACGGCCAGCGCCAATGCCTGACCATTGACGACTACAAGTTCGTCGGCGCCGAAGACATCCTCAAACAGATCGAAGAACAGATTGCGAAGAAGAAAGCACAGCCAGCCCGCCCCGGCTGACGCATCGCGCATGACCCTCAAAACAACCGAGGCGGCTGTGCCATCGCACAACCGCCTCGCGTCGTTCTTGGAATCAACTCCCGAACCTCACTTCGTCCACGGGCAGTTCGGACAGACGCCGCACGCCGGAGCCGCCGCGCCCAGCGGGCAGTTGGCCCAGCAGCCCGGACCGCGTCCGCCACACCAACCGGGGCCACCGTAACGTTTCACGATCTGCTGTTGCAGCTCGCTGTTCTTGGTCATCAACTCGCGGAACTGCGTGTGCAGGTTTTCCAGAACGCTCTTCTGCGCGTCCAACGCTGTGGAACTCGCGCCGCTCTTCTGCAGCGTGGCCAGCGCCGCCTGTTCGTCGCGGATTTCGGTTTGCAACTTCGACACCTGCTCCACAAACGCCTTCTCCTTCGGGTCGGTGGGCGTCACCCGCGTCAACCAGCAGCCCGCGCCCCGCCCGCCGCCACCCTGACAGCCCCAACCGCGTCCCTGCCCACACCAGCCGCGTCCTTGCGCAAGACCGGAAGCCGCTGTCAGCGCCAACACCAAACCAACCATCATCAGAATCTGCCATGTTCGTTTCATCATCGTTCTCCTTATCCAAAGTTCTCTGCCAACGTTCATCATGCTGGCTGTTGGAGAAGACGAGACACGCCCGCGGCGCATTCCATTTATTTGATGCTGTCGGCAATCTTGGACAACTCCGTCTCCGGCAAGTCACCGATGAGGATGAACGACAGGTCGCCCGCCTGCCGGACGAGCATCCGGCCCGGCTGGTTCGCCAACAATTCGCAGTTGCGCCCGCCGCCGCGCCCTCTTCCCCAGCCGAAGCCGCGTCCGCGACCGCGCCCCGGACATTGCGCGAAGCGCTCGAAAACGGAAACGCTGTTCAACCCGTCCACGTAACGCAGGTGCGCCGATGCCACGCCACAGCGGCAGTGGTAGAGATGAAATCCATCCAGCGCAAAGCCCGCCGGCAGATACGCCGGCTCGCGCGAATTGAACGCCACCTCTTTGGACAAGCTCTCCCGGTCCCAGTGCTTGCTGGGATCATCCCCGACCGCAACTTTCTTCCAACCATCAGGAACCTCGAAGAGGCTGTCCTCCAACTGCGGATTCCACTCGATGTCCGTGTAGAAGGTCAACGTCGCCAGCCTGCCGTCGCAATCGTAATACTCTGTCCGCAGAATCAGGCTGGTGGCGCGATCCACCCACAGTTTCTTCGCCGGGCGGCCCGGCTCGCGATGCTTGATGACCAGCACGTCCGCCGCGCGACCGATGATCGGCTCGGCCCGCTCCGCCGTCACCGTGTAGTTCTTCAGCAGCAAATCAAACACGCCAGCCTCGCGACGCGCACAGCCAACGGAAGCAGTTTTCTGCGCCGGGTCGAGTCGGATGACCGCGTCGCCCTTCTCGATCATCACCAGCCCCTTCAAAATTGGCGACTGGTATTCCCAGCGGCAGCAGCCCGGCTTGCGACACACCACAACCTGCGACGACACGGAAGCCTGCCGCGAGAACGTTGCGGTGTTCAGCGTCGCCCGCAACGTAAGGCGTTCCTCCGCCCCCTGCGCCGCCCGCAGCCGCTCCGCCGGACTAGCCGGCGTTGTCGGTGCGACCGTGTCGCTCGCGGCGAAAACCATCATCGTCATCGCCGCCATGCTGATGAGAAGAGTAGCTCGCATCATTGCATCTCCCGTCCAACCTCGCTGCGGCCCAGCATCACGCCCAGCGCGGCCTTGTCGCTTAAGGGATCGTTCCACGCCAACATGCCGTGACGCAGGATGAAGTCCTGCGTCTCGTCATCCCCCGCTGGCGACAGCCGCGAGAAGGTCATGACCAACGCCACCGCCACAACCGCTGTCGCCGCCAGTCCGGCGTAAGCCAGCCGCGGCCACCGCGCCGGGAATAGTGCCTCCCACCAAGGAACACGGGCCGGCCCCGGCTTCGGCGCTTCGATGTCGCGGCGGATGGACTGCCAAAGATCGGCTGGCGCATCTTCCGGCTCCGTCGCATCGAGCAGCGAGCCGGTTCGCCGAAGCGCGCCAAGTTCCCGCTGGCAGACCGGGCACTCCTGAAGATGGCGCCCGATTTCCGCAATCTCCTGCTCCCGTAGTGCGCCAACCGCGAAATCGGCCAGTTGAGATTGAATGTCTTTGCAAGATTTCATACGCGCCTCATTCTTTCACCAACGAATCCAGCGTTTTCCGCAACGCTTCCCGCGCCCGCGCCAGCCGCGAGAGCACTGTGCCAACCGAGATGCCCAGCACCCCGGCAATGGCTGTGACCTCCATGCCTTCCAGATGGTGCATCGCCACAACCGTCCGGTGGATTTCCGGCAACCGCTCCACGGCGCGTCGCACGAACTTCTGCGTGTTCTCCGCCAACACAATCTGCCCCGGCCCCAGCGACCAGTCGGGAATCTCCAGTGCGGCGGGCGAGTCTTCATCATCGGCGGTCGCGTCCAGCGAAACCGTCGGCCGCTCGATGCGCTTCCGGCTGTCGCGCACGACGTTCAGCGCAATGCGATGCAGCCACACCAGGAAAGCCTCGTCCGAGCGCAGGCTCTTCAGCGCGCCCCACGCTCGCACGTAGGTCTTCTGCGTCAGATCGGCCGCATCTTCGGGGTTGGTTGCCATGGACCGGACAAAGTTGTAGATCCGACGATGGGTCGCGCGAAACAGTTCGCCGAACGCGTCCACATCGCCTTCGCGCGCCCGCGACACCACCGCCGGGTCGGAAGTTTCCATATTCTGATTCTGCCTCATGACAGGACGACCAAGGCGCCCGCCAGATTCCATCTATTTTTGCGCCCGCCACTGGCGAAGCGACGCCGCATCCGCTCAATACAGCGGTCGCGAAAGCAGTTCGCGAGCATCCTTCGCGGCGTAAGCGGCAACGAGTTCGCCGAAGTAAATGCGGTGGAAGTCGCCCTTCGCATAAAACGACGTAATGATGTCCGGCGCAAAGTTGGCAGGAATGACATCGTTTGTGTGCACAACGCGGCACTCGTAACAGATAACCGCCTGCTCGACGACCGGCGCGCGAACCTTCTGTGCCTGCGCCGCAATGAGATCGGTCAGCGCGAACTTGTCCACGTCACGGCCCGACGCGCTGCCGCAAAGCTGAATCGCTCCGGCAAACCGCGGCGGCATGACGTTGACGGTAAACTCGCGGACTTCCTCGATCCTGCCAAAGCTGTGGCGGCTCGGCCTGATAAGGACCGTCACGATGGGTTTGCCCCAGATGATTCCCGCCGTCATCCAGCCGATGGTCATCGTGTTCGGCTTGCCATCAGCGCCAACCGTGTTCAGCAACACGCCTTCGTGTGCCATAGCTGCCATCGTTTCCTGCCAGAGATCGAAGGGTTTGATCGGTTGTTTGTTCATAGTTGTTTGCCCCCGACAATTTCGCCATACACGAGATCACTCAACGCCCGCCGCGGACGCGCCGGCGGCTGCTCCGCCGCGTAACCAATCGGCAAAACAGCGACGGGCCGCAACGTCCCCGTCGCGCCAACCGCCGCCGCCATCGCCGCATCGTCATACGCGCCAACCCAGCAGCAATTCAGCCCCAGCGCCGTCGCCACCAACTCGGCGTAGGCGCAGGCGATGGTCGCGTCCTGCACACAATAGAGTTGCGCGCCACGCTCGGCGTAACGCTCGCGGTTCCGGTCCGGTGCGGCCAGAAACACCAGCACCACCGGCGCTTCAGCGATGAACGTCTGGTCCCACGCAGCCTTGACGAGCCGCTGCTTGCGCTCGGCGTCGCGCACGAGCACGATCTCGTAAGCCTGCCGGTTTCCCGCCGACGGCGAGTCCTTGGCCGCCTCAAGAATCCGCTGCAACTTCTCCTCTTCCACCTCGCGCGGCTGGTAAGCGCGAACCGAGTGGCGTTGTTTGATCGCTTCAAAGATGTCCATGTTGCCTCTCTCCCAAGTAAACCAGATGCGTCGCGCAATCGCAATCGCTGGAACCAAAGCGCGGCGCGACCACCCGCGCGCCAGCCAGCCGCAACGTCTGTGTGTTCCAAGAACACTCCAGCCGTCGCCGTGTCACTCGCGTCGTGATCCGCACGATACGCGCGTGCCGCAACAGATAGTCAATGTGCCAGTGCATCTTCTTCCGCTGCCGCTGGTGCCGCGCCAGACGTTGTTCCAGCCCGCCGAGCGCGCTGCCGGTGTAAACATAGACGCCCGACGGGAAGTCAAAAGTTCCCAGCTTCCCCACCGTCAGTCGCGTCAGCTTCGGCAGTTCGATCCAAAGCTGGTAAACGCCGGGCGATTTGGCTGGCTGTGAAGGCGATTGTGAGCGGAGCATTGTCTCGCTCGTAGCAGCTTGCGGACGCCGACGCAAGAGAGCTGTCGCGGTTGCACAGACGGCCACCTCTTTGTATGCTCCGGCCATGATCGCGCGCCATCTTGCACTTATCGTCACGCTCGTCTCGCTTACACATGCCAGCGCCGCACCGGTCTGGCGCAACATCGGCCCCGGCGGTGGCGGATGGATTTCCACCGTCGCCGTCAGTCCGCACGACTCGCACATCGTCTTTGCCGGCTGCGATGTCGGCGGGTTCTTCAAGTCCACCGACGGCGGCGCGAACTGGCGCATCCGCAACGCCGGCCTCCACGACCTCTACGTCGAGGTCATCTCGCCGCATCCGCGCGATCCGCAGGTTATCTATATCGGCACCGAAGGCGGCGTCCACAAATCCACCGATGGCGGCGAGACGTGGCAATGGCTGCGCGAGGGTTTTCCGCCGACACAACTCCACAGCTTCAGCGCCCCCATCGGTGCGCTGGCGATTGACCCGCAGCAGCCTGACACGCTCTACGCAGGCATCGGCCGCCCGCGCTGGAACAAAGGCGGCACCGGCACAATCTACAAGACCACCGACGGCGGCGCGCATTGGAGCGTCGCGAACCCAAACGGTGGCGGCATGGATCGTGAATCCATCGTCAGCGACCTCGTTGTTCATCCACGCGAGAGCCGGCGTGTCTTCGCCGCGACCAATCGAGGCCTCTATCGCAGCGACGATGCTGGCGCGACGTGGCGGCTCCTGAACAAAGGTCTTCCCCACAATCACACTCGCCGCGTCGGGCTTTGCGCCAAGCAGCCCGATGTGATGTATCTGACGCTACGCACCGAGCCGGGCAAGCCGCCGTGGCAGGGTGGTGTCTATCGCAGTGAAGATGGCGGCGAGACGTGGTCGCCTCGGCTCGAAGGATTGATGAAACTCGTCGGCAAGCCCGGCGCACCTGCTCCGATGACCTCGAACGTGGACAGACTCGTTGTTCATCCCACCGACCCGGACATCGCCTACGTCGGCGACACGGCGTGGGTGTCCGCCTTCGTCTATCGCACCACCGACGGCGGCCAGCACTGGCAGCACGTGACGCTTCGTGCGTCGGCGCGCGCAAAGCAGTCGAACATGGACTATGGCTGGATCACAATGTGGGGACCAACCGTGACGGGCTTCGCGATGGATTCACGCGCGCCGGACACGCTTTACTTCGGCGCGTCGGGCCACATCTTCCGCACGACCGACCGCGGCGAGCATTGGACGCAGAGCTACACGCGCCCCGCCGAGAAACCGCCCGGCGCGTTGGACTCGCCGACCGGTTGGTGGAGCGGCACCGGGCTGGAGGTCACGTGCGCGCACGAAGTGATCGTGCATCCGCGCGACCCGAAGCGGCTCTATCTTTGCTACGCCGACGTCGGCTTCATGCAGACATTCGACGGCGGTTGGACGTTCGCGCACTCCGTCACCGGCATGAAGAACTACGGCAATGTCTTCGCTCTCGTGTTCGACCCGGACGACTCGCGTATCGTTTTCGCCGGCACCGGCTGGTGGGAACACAACGCCGGCGATGTCTGCCGCTCCGACGACGGCGGTATGACTTGGCGCGTTGTCGGCAAGCCCGATACCGGCCTGCCCGACGGCCAGACACGACACATGATCGTGGACCGCTCCAGCCCGGCATCGGCGCGGCGCATCTTCGTCAGCGTGAAGGAACACGGCGTCTTCTGCTCTGAAGACGGCGGCGCAAGCTGGCATGCAAGAAACACCGGCCTGCCCAAAGGAAGCGTCCGCGGTCTGGCGCAACATCCGCGCGAGCCGGCAGTGCTGTTTGCGTTGCTGGATGACAATGCCGGCTTGTTCCGCAGCGACGACAGCGGGCGGAACTGGCGGCGGCTCGGCGACTTCATGTGGGCCGACCCGCAGGCGCTCGTCGTCTGCCCGTCGGACCCGCAACGACTCTACGTTGCCGCGCGCGAAAGGTTCATCAAGAACCGCAAGCATCCCGGCGGCGTGTTCACCTCACGGGACGGTGGCGCGACGTGGACGCGCGTGCTGGAGGACCGCTTCATGGCCTCGGTCGCCGTGGACCCGCGCGATGCCGACACGGTCTATGCCGGCGGGATGGATTATCCGTATCACGACGAGGCACTGGGCCGCGGCCTGATGCGCTCGCGCGATGGCGGCCGCACGTGGGAGCCACTGAACGCGCCGGAGTTGACCTGCACGAAGATTGCCTCGATCACCGTGGACCCGCATCAACCGGCACGCCTCTACATCTGCACCTTAGGCAACGGCGTGTTCGTGCGCGATGAGTGACGCTGCGCTACCGCGGAAACAGCTACCGTTTTCGCCGCGATTGGCGCAAAATAGTGGCGTGGCAATCTGAGGGACAATTATGAGTGGCAGAACCAGTCAGCTTTCAGTCACCGGCACGATCATCTTGGTCGTCGCCTTCACAATCGTCGGCTGCGATTCGCAATCGAAGCAAGCCGGGGTCATCCGCGAGCCGGCCGTCGCGGGGCTTTTCTACCCGAAGGATCCGCAGCAGCTGTCGCGGACGATTGACATGTTGCTCGCGTCCGCCCAACCAGCTTCCGTCGGCGGCGAACTCAAGGCGTTGATCTGTCCGCACGCCGGCTACCCGTATTCCGGCCTGACCGCCGCTTTCGGCTACAAGGTGCTAGCCGCTCGCGACGTGAAGACCGTCTTTCTGCTCGCGGGGAGCCACTACGTGGCATTCCAAGGCGCGTCGGTCTGCGCGGCGGACATTTACCGCACGCCGCTCGGCGACGTGAAGATTTCCGACAAGTCGAAGGCGCTGGCGAAACTTCCGCCGTTTATGCTGGAGCCGCGCGTGCCGATGCGGCGGCCCGATTGGTCCGTGCAGTCGTCGCGCTCCGCGCCGCCGCCCGGCGAGGACACGCCGGAGACTTGGGAACACTCCGGCGAGGTCGAGGTGCCGTTCCTGCAAAAGGTCCTCAAGCCATTCGAGATGGTTTCGATGGTCTTCGGCCAGACCGATCCCGCAGCCGCCGCACAGGCGCTCGCCAGCCAGCTCGACGACCACTCGCTCGTCGTCGTAAGCACGGACCTGAGCCATTACAAGCCTTACGACCAAGCGCGGCAGTTGGACACCCGCACCGTGACCGCCATCCTCAACATGGCGCCCGATGCTATTGCCGGCGAAGACGCTTGCGGCTGGATGCCCGTCCGCACGCTGCTCCACCTCGCGAAGATGAAAGGCTGGAAGCCGAAGCTGCTCGACTACCGCAACAGCGGCGACACCAGTGGCAACAAGTCCGGCGGAGTTGTCGGCTATACCGCCATCGCGTTCACGACGCCGGAGCAGGAAAGTTTCAACAAGGAAGAGCGCAAACTCCTGCTCGAACTCGCCCGCCGCACCGTCAAGGAGGTTGTCACAGCGAACCGCCTGCCCACCGTTGACCCAAAGACGCTGCCGGCGAAGTTCGCCGAGCCGAAGGGATGCTTCGTGACACTCACCGAGAACGGCGCGTTGCGTGGCTGCATCGGCAACATCATGCCGCAGATGCCGCTCTACCAGGCCGTCATCAGCAACGCCCAGAGCGCCGCCGTGCGCGACCACCGTTTCCAGCCCGTGCGGCCCGACGAACTCGACAAGCTCGAAGTCGAGGTAAGCGTCCTGACCGTGCCGCAACCGCTCGCTTTCAGTTCGCCGGACGATCTGCTCGCCAAGCTGAAGCCGCATCGCGACGGCGTCGTGCTGCAAGTCAACGGGCGCGGCGCGACGTATCTACCGCAGGTCTGGGAGCAGATTCCCGACAAGGTCATGTTCCTCAACACGCTCTCGGAAAAAGCCGGCTGCGCGCCCGACGCTTGGCGCGGCCCCGGCACCGCCGTCGGCATCTACCACGTCGAGGCGTTCAAGGAATCGGAGAAGTAACATGACCGCTGCGGACACGCCGCCGCCACGCGCTGATCGTCTGCTGCTGCTCGCCGTCGGCGGTCTTGGCGCGGCGTCGGTCATCTCGCAGTTGGTGCTGATGCGCGAGATGCTCAGCGCTTTCGCCGGCAACGAAATGGTGCTCGGCATCATTCTCGGCAACTGGCTCCTGCTCACCGGCGTGGGCGCGTGGCTGGGGCGCGCGTCGGGCCGCCTGCGGAACCGCGAGGGCGCGTTCGTCGGCGGATTGATCTTCATCGCCATCGCCCCGCTCGTGCAGGTCTTCCTGTTGGCTGTGTTGCGCAACGCCGTTTTCGGCCGTGGCATCCAGGTCGGCCTCACGGAAACCGTGCTTGCCAGTTTCGTCATACTGCTCCCCTTCTGCCTCGCGTCCGGCTGGCTGCTGACGTTGGCGTGCTCCGTCGTCACGGAAAGGAACGACGCCTCCGGCATCGGACGCGTCTATGTCGCCGACTGCGTTGGCAGCATCGCGGGCGGCGCGCTGTTCAGCTTCGTGCTTGTGCGGCTGTTCGATCACCTCGGCATTCTCTACTTTCCGGCGCTGCTGAACCTCCTGCTCGCGGGCGCGCTGGCGGTGTGGTTCGGAAGGCGACTCCTGCTCGGCGTCGCGGCCATCCTCGCGGCGGCGCTCGCGGGCGTGATCTTCTTCGCCAACGCCGACGCGCTGGCCACGGCGATTCAGTTCGCGGGGCAGCACGTCGTCTTCCGCGGCAACTCCCCCTACGGCAAACTCGTCGTCACCGACTCCTCTGGCCAATACAACTTCATCGAGAGCGGCTTGCCGCTCATCTCCACCGACAACACCCAGCAGGTCGAGGAAACCGTCCACTACGCGATGGCGCAGCGGCCCGGCGCGCGGCGCGTGCTGATCGTCTGCGGCGGCGTCTCCGGCACCGCGCGCGAGATTCTCAAGTATGGCGTCGCCGAAGTCACCTGCGTCGAGCTCGACCCGCTCATCATCGAGGCGGGCCGCCGGTTTCTCCCCGCCAACTTCAGCGACCCGCGCATCAAGCTCGCCAACACCGATGGCCGGCTCTTCGTGAAACAAACCGCCGACCGCTACGACGTGGTCATCGTGGATGTGCCCGACCCGTCCACATCGCAGCTCAACCGCTTCTACACGGCGGAGTTTTTCGGCGAGGTCAAGCGCGTGCTCACCGACGGCGGCGTGCTGTCGTTCGGGCTGGGCCGCTACGCCGACTACGTCAGCCCGGAACTGGCGCGGCTACTCACGTCGGCGCGGCGCACGCTCGACACGGCGTTCAAGAACGCGTTGGTGATCCCCGGCGGACGCGTCTTCTTCCTCGCCTCCGACGGCCCGCTCCACGAGGACATCGCAGCACGCATCGAGGCCGCGCGCATCCCCACCCGCCTCGTCAACCGCCACTATCTCGCCGCCATGCTCGCGCCCGACCGCATGGAGGATATGCGCCGCGCCACCTCGCAGCCCGCCGCCGTGAACCGCGACTTCAGCCCCGTGCTCTACTACTACCACCTGCGCCACTGGATGAGTCAGTTCAAGGTGCGATTCGGTCTGCTGGAGGCGGCGCTGGTGGCGTTGCTCGCGTTCTATGTGGTCCGCCTCCGCGCCGCGCCGCTGGCGGTGTTCGCGGGGGGCTTCGCCGCGTCGGGACTGGAAGTGGTGTTGCTGCTGGCGTTCCAGATTCTCTACGGCTCCGTCTATCAACAACTCGGCATCATTGTCACCGTCTTCATGGCGGGCCTGGCGGCGGGAGCGTTTGGGATGAACCGACTAGCTGGGAGGGGCGACGTCCACGTCGCCCCATCTTCATCAATCACCGGCGGCGTGGACGCCGCCGCTTCCAGTGGGGCTGTTCACGAGCGCAGACAGGATTGTCTGCGGCACAGGCGACTACTGGCATGGATCGCGTTCGCCGTTGCGGCGTTTGCGGCGTTGCTGCCGCTGTGCTTGATGGCGCTTGCCCGCGCTGGCGGCAACGGCGGATTCCTCCTCGTGCAAACGGCCATCGCGCTGCTCACCTTCCTCCTCGGCGCGTTGGTGGGCATGCAGTTCCCGCTGGCGGGACGGGTTGTAGAGTCGGCCGTCTCGGCCGACGCGCCGCAACCAAGAGAGAACTCACAGAAGTCGGCCGAGACGGCCGACTCTACAACCGCCTCGCGGCTCTACACGGCGGACTTCGTCGGGGCGTGTCTGGGCGCACTGCTGCCGAGCACGCTGCTGATCCCGCTCATCGGCGTCCCCGCCGTCTGCCTCCTCATCGCCGCCCTGAACGCCGCCGCGGGCGTCGTGGTGCTGAAGAGTAGCCACAGATGAACACAGATGAACACGGATTGAGGAACGGAAAATAGAAGCTCACGCAAAGACGCGGAGACGCGAAGGCGCAGCAGATAGCCATCGAACGAGGCAACGTCGAGTGAAGGCGGCAAGAGCGACTACGGCTTCCACCCTTCCCATCTGTGTCCATCTGTGTTCATCCGTGGTTCCGTTTCCGCCTTCGCCACTCCGCCTCCGGCCAAGGCCCGTGGAGCGACCCAGCCACGAAGATGGCACCGCAAAAACGCCCGCCGAAAATCGCTTGATGCAATGAGGCTCGGAGGGGACAATCTCGTTGCCATGTCCAACGGAGAGCTAGAACTAATGCACAATGTGTTTACCGAAATGCTCGAAGTCATGGATGTTGCCTTGTGTCATTACCAAGCAGCAATGCTTGAACCTGTAAGGGCGAATACGCAGCACGGGCTAATATTCCGGTTCCAAAAACAGGATATACATCAAGCCCTCGTCCTAAAACTTGCGCATGTTCAAAGCACGCTGAGGGCCGCTCAAGTGCTTCTCAAACATGGACACATCATACAACAAGGAGCTCTTCAACGTATTGTTGAGGAGACAAACGAGGATATTCTATTCCTTTTTCTCGCCGTAGCGAAGAACAACGTCACGGCACTGCATAGACGCTACTTGGCAGAATTCTGGGCTGAAGAGTTTGATCTAACGAATCCCAATGCGCCGCATAAAGGCAGAAGAATGATTCCTCGCCGCGAAATCCGCGCATACATCGAAGAAGCCGAAAGGACTTTCGGATTCAGTAGCGCTGCACACCCTAAAGAAGTGATCTATAAAATGGAATCTGGGTTTGTTCACGCTGCCTCAACCCATATCATGGAGATTTTCGGTGGTAATCCACCGCGATTTCATACGCGCGGTATGTTGGGCACACCCAGAATTCCCGGATATACGTGGAGCCTCTGGAACTACATGTATCGGGGTCTCCAATCGCACATATCTGTGGGTATAGCATTTGACATGTTTCAACTTGTTGACCAACTGAAGGCACACAAAAAGCGATTCGAATCACTTGCGGGAGTTAACTACGACCACGCAAACGCCAAAGCATCCCCATCGGTCGGCAACGCTGACGTTTCCCGCCCCGATTCTCCGCATTGATTCACCGCCCCGTTTCGCTACACTCCGCGGTCATGAAGAACACTCTCTCACTGCTGGTGCTGCTCCTCTGTTCCATCATTCTTCGCGCTGACGCGCTCGATCCGGTGCCGCTCTGGCCCGACGGCGCGCCGGGCGCGCTCGGCAAGACGGAGTTCGATATCCCGACGCTGACGCCGTATTTGCCGGAAGCGGCGAAGGCCACAGGGGCGGCGATTGTGATTTGTCCCGGCGGCGGCTACGGCCATCTGGCGCCGCACGAGGGCAAGGACTACGCGCTCTATCTGAACCAGCACGGCGTGGCGGGCTTTGTGCTGCGTTACCGGCTCGGCTCGCACGGCTACCGGCATCCGGTGATGCTCGGGGACGCGGCGCGCGCGTTGCGGCTGGTGCGGGCGCGGGCCGGCGAGTGGAAGGTGGACCCGAAGCGCGTGGGGGTGATGGGTTCGTCGGCGGGCGGGCATCTGGCCTCGACGCTGGTGACGCACTTCGACGCGGGCAAGCCCGACGCGAGTGATCCGGTGGAGCGCCAGAGCTGCCGGCCGGATGTCGGGGTGTTGTGTTACGCGGTGATCTCGATGGGCGACGCGAATACGCACCGCGGTTCGCGCAAGAACCTGCTGGGAGAGAATCCGCCGGAGGAACTGGTGAAACTGCTCTCGAACGAGCTACAGGTGACGAAGGAGACGCCGCCCTGTTTCATCTGGCACACGTGGGAGGACAAGGGCGTGAAGGTGGAGAACAGCCTAGACTTCGCCGCGGCGATGCGGCAATGCGGCGTGCCGTTCGACCTGCACGTCTATCAGCAAGGCCGGCACGGCATCGGCCTAGCCGACAAGGAACCGTTCGCCAACCCGCATCCGTGGGCGAAGGACCTGGTGTTCTGGCTGAAAACGCAGGGGTTTGTGAAGTAACGGCGGTTTCTGTGAACTCACGCACGGCATGGTGGATCGCGACCTCCGGGCGCGATGGCGGTTGCAGGAAGAAAGAACGGCGATGAAAGAATCGCGCCCGGAGGTCGCGATCCACCTAGGAATCTTATGAAATCAAAATGGCTGGTCGCACTGGTGTTATTGGCGAACGTCGCGCGGGCTTGGGCTTGGGGCGAGCCGCACGCGTATATCTCGCAGACGGCGGTGGACCTGTTGCCGGCGTGGCAGAAGCCGTTGCTCGGCGATCAGGTGAAGCCGTTCGTGGACCACTACTGCATCTATCCCGATATGGCGTTCAAGCCGGAGGCGAAGCCCTACATCATGACGCCGCCAACGGGCGTGAAGGCGCTGTTGCATCTGCCGGCGGGCATGGAGCAGAACAAGCTGGTGTTCGACTACTACCTGCCGCGCGCCATCGCGCTGTTCCGCGAGGGGAACGCGGTGGAGGCGATGAAGTATTTCGGCTGCGCGGCGCACTACATCGAGGACAGCAGTTGCCCGTCGCACATGAGCTACGGCGAGGTCGCGGTGCCGGAAGGCGCGCAGATGTTGTCGCAAATTGATTACATCTCGCGGCTGATGCCACTGCCAGAGCAGACCCGCATGGAGTGGTTTCACTCGCGGATAGACCACTGCCCGTTCACGCTCGCGCAACTGAAGGCGGCGGTGAAGAGCCATCGGCCGCGACTACTCGGCACGAGCACGGAGGAACTCATCTTCAACGTCGTCGAGCAGCACTACCAGATGAACCAGCGCGCCCAGCGCCATCTCATCCCGATGCTCGAGGCGCTCGGCGCGAACGACATGGGCAAGTTCAAGGCGCACGGCGTCGCCGCCGCCACGGAGAGTGCGCGGCTGCTGACGGATGTGTTTTACACCGTGCTGTGCATTGCGAAGAACCGGCTCGACACTCCCCTGCCCCGCGAGGTCAGCCTCGCCGACTTCACGCCCGCGCGCGGCTCGCCGTTCGCGTGGAGCGACAAGAACCATCAGGGGCGTTTCCTACGCAACGCGTCCGGCTCGTGGTTCGCGAGCGTCGGCGAGTTCAAGAGCCTCGGCCGCCAGCCGCTCAAGCTGAAGATGGACGACGGCAAAGTGAAGACGTTCAAGAGAGGTTTCGGCGTCGGCTGGCGGACGGAATACACGTTCCTGATGCCGACGAACGTCTTTGCAACATTCAGCGTCTGGGTCGGCAACGACGCCGCGCTCGGCGCCGGCAGCACGAACACATTCGAGGTGTTGGTCAACGGCAGGTCCACTGCGACCTCGGCGAAGATGCCGGGCGTGGAGAAGCCCGCGCAGTTGCTGGAAGTGCCACTGGCCGGCGCGACGAATCTGACGTTTCGCGTGAAGTCCGAGTGTCCGCCGAGCAGCACCCACGGCGTCTGGGCCGAGCCGACGCTGAAGAAATAGCAGCCGGCCGACACCGCGCCGGTTCCGCTCTATTTCTTCCTCGCTCCGAGCGGCATCACAGTCTTGCCGAACAGCTCGTTCAGCACCTGGGCCAATCCCGCGTAGATCGCGGAAAGGCCGCAGACGATGCCTTCGTAACCGGTGAAGTGCTTGAACCCGGCGCTCGCACCCATGAAGTCGCCGTAAGCCAGCAGGAAGAACAGGACCGTGAGCGAGGCGAAGACGAATTGCAGCGCGCGGTTCAGCCGCAGCGTGCCGATGAACATGACCGCCGTGAAGACGCCCCACATGGCCAGATAGGCGGCCTTGGCGGTCTCATCGGTGGCCATCTTGCTCATCGGTTCACACTTCGGCAGCAGCACCATCACCACGAACGAGAGCCAGAAGAAGCCGTAGGATATAAAGGCCGTCGTGCCGAAGGTGTTGTTCTTCTTCCACTCCATGATGCCCGCGATGATCTGAGCAATGCCACCGTAGCAGATGCCCATCGCCAGGATCATGCTGTTCAGTTCGTAGAAGCCGGCGTTGTGGATGTTTAACAGCACGGTGGTCATGCCGAAGCCGAGCAATCCCAAAGGAGCCGGGTTGGCGGTAGTGTCTCTGATCTCAGTTGTCGTTGTCATGTATGTCGCTCGGTGTCTCATCGTCTTGCGTTTTCGTCTGCCACGAACTTGGACGATGCCAGCCTCCGCCGCGAAGTGCAACCCTCCATCGCCTTTTTCATCACGGCCTGCAAGCGAGGGCGTGATGTTCCCGGTTCCAGCGACGCTCTGAGACAGTGACGGCGTGGCGTTGCCTGCAACTCTCATTAAACTGAATTGCTCGACTGGAAGAAGGCTGGTAGTATTCGCGCGTTGGCCGATGGCCAACACAACAGGAGACGTTGCATGAAAGCATCAGCAGCAACAGCATGGGTCGCGGCGGTGGCGCTCTTGTGGGCGTTCACGCGTCCGGCAGTCGGTGGGTGAGGTGTGGATCCAAACGCCGTGGGACGGATTCGCAGTCCGTTTCAGGGCGAGGTGGTCAGTGTGACCGCCAACAGTGTCAGCGTCAAATCCTCCAAGGGAATAGCCGGCAGAACCAGCGGGCGCACCGTTTGCTTCGCGATCAAGCCCGAGGCGAAGGTCCTTCGCGACGGCAAGGTGTGCGAGTTGAAGGAACTGCAAAAGGGCGACACTGTATCCGTGACTTTCAACACGAAGCCGGGCAGTTCACTGCCCCGCGTGTCGCAGGTCAGCGTCGGCAAGGGCGAGTAGCCCGGAACCGCCGTCCTACGCCTTCGCCACCAATTGCCGCAGCACGAACGGCAGGATGCCGCCGTGGCGGTAGTAGTCCACCTCGATCGGTGTGTCTATCCGCAACGTCACCGGCACACGCTCGGTCGTGCCACTGGCGCGCTTGATCTCCAACGCCAGGTCCTGACGCGGCTTGATGGCGTCGTTGAGGCCGACAATCGAGAACGTCTCCGTGCCGTCGAGCTTCAGCGACTGCGCATTCGTGCCTTCCTTGAACTGGCAGGGCAGGACGCCCATGCCGACAAGGTTGCTGCGATGGATGCGCTCGAAGCTGGTGGCCACCACCGCGCGCACGCCGAGGAGATTGGTTCCTTTGGCGGCCCAATCGCGCGAGCTGCCGGTGCCGTATTCCGCGCCAGCGATAATGACGAGCGGTGTGCCCTCTCGCTGATACTTCATCGCCGCGTCGTAGATCGCCATCTGCTCGCCGTCGGGCTGGTGCTTGGTGACGCCGCCCTCGACACCGGACACCATCAGGTTCTTGATGCGGACGTTGGCAAACGTGCCGCGCGTCATCACGCGGTCGTTGCCCCGGCGGCTGCCGTAGCTGTTGAAGTCCGTCGGCGCAACTCCGTTGGCGATGAGATATTCGCCGGCGGGCGAACTCTTCTTGATCGAGCCGGCAGGCGAGATGTGATCGGTGGTCACCGAATCGCCGAAGATGCCGAGCGGCCGCGCGCCGCGGATTTCGCCGATGGTGCCGGGTTTCATCCCGAAGTTGACGAAGAACGGCGGCTCCTGAATGTAGGTGCTTTTCGTGTCCCATTGATAGACCTGCCCGACCGACGACGGGATTTCGTTCCACTTCGGGTTCTGCGAGACGAAATCCCTGTAGAGCTGGCGGAACGTCTCCGCGCCCAGCGCCGATTGCATGAGGCTGTTGATTTCGGCCAGCGTCGGCCAGATGTCGCGCAGGAAAACTTCGCGGCCGTCGCTGCCTTTGCCAAGCGGCTCGTGCGTTAAATCCACGTTCACGCGACCGGCAAGGGCGAACGCGACCACCAGCGGCGGCGACATCAAGAAGTTGGCCTTGATGTTCTGGTGAATGCGCGCCTCAAAGTTGCGGTTGCCGGAAAGCACGCTGGCGCCGACGAGGTCGTTCTTGACGACAGCCTCCTCGACGGACGGCGCCAACGGGCCGGAGTTGCCGATGCAGGTGGCGCAGCCGTAGCCGACGAGGTTGAAGCCGAGCTGGTCGAGATACGATTGCAGGCCGGCGCGCTCCAGATAGTCGGAGACGACGCGCGAGCCGGGCGCGAGCGAGGTCTTGACGGCAGGATTGACGCGCAGGCCGCGCTCAACAGCCTTTTTCGCAAGCAACCCCGCAGCGAGCATGACGCTCGGGTTGCTGGTATTGGTGCAACTGGTAATGGAAGCGATGAGCACGCTGCCGTGGCCGATTTCCGCTTCGAAGTCGGCAAACGCCCACGGCGGCAGTTCCCTCGCCTCGCCCGGCGCGGGATGCTGGTCGCGCATCTCCGACTCGCTCGCTCCCGCGACATTGACGTGGCCGTAGGAGTGGTCGAAAGCGCCGGGGCCGGGCCGGGCGCTCTTGACCTGAAAGCGTTGCTGCAACTCGGCGGCCGACTTGCCGTAGCCGCCCTCGGCAACCGGCTTCTGGAGCAGACTGATGAAACTGTCCTTCAACGCCGGCAGTTCGATGCGATCCTGCGGGCGCTTCGGGCCAGCAACGCTCGGCCGGACTTCGGCAAGATTGAGTTCGAGGTCCACGCTGTAGTTAATGTCGCCCTTACGCGGGATGCCGAACATGTTTTGCGCGCGATAATAGTTCTCGAACTCGGCGCAACGGTGTTCGGTGCGGCCTGTGGCCCGCATGTAGGCGATGGTCTCCTGGTCAACCGGGAAGAATCCCATCGTGGCGCCATATTCGGGGGCCATGTTGGCAATGGTGGCGCGGTCGGCCAGCGGCAGGCTCGCGGCTCCCGCGCCGTAGTATTCGACAAACTTGCCGACGACCTTGGCCTTGCGGAGCATCTGCGTGACGTGCAGCGCCACGTCCGTCGCGGTGACGCCCTCGCTCAACGCGCCAGTCATGTGGACACCCACGACTTCCGGCGTCAGAAAATAAACCGGCTGGCCGAGCATGCCCGCCTCGGCTTCAATGCCGCCGACGCCCCAGCCGACGATGCCGAGACCGTTGATCATCGTCGTATGCGAATCGGTGCCGACGAGCGTGTCGGGATAGTAAACGTCGCCGCTGCACAGCACACCCTTGGCGAGGTATTCGAGGTTCACCTGATGAATGATGCCAATGCCCGGCGGGACGACCTTGAACGTGTCGAACGCCTGCTGGCCCCACTTCAGGAACTGGTAACGCTCGCGGTTGCGCTTGAACTCCATCTCCATGTTAAGTTGCAGCGCCTGCGGCATGCCGGCGTAGTCCACCTGCACCGAGTGATCCACAACCAGATCCACCGGCACGAGCGGCTCAATCATCTTCGGGTTCTTGCCGAGCCGCGCCACCGCCGAACGCATCGCGGCGAGATCCACCAGCAGCGGCACGCCCGTGAAGTCCTGCAGCACGATCCGCGCGACGACGAACGGAATCTCCTCCGGCGCGGGTGCCTTCGCGTTCCAGTTGGCCAGCGTGCGCACGTCGCGCTCGGTGACCTTCTTGCCGTCCACATTGCGCAGGACCGACTCCAGCACGATGCGAATGCTGATGGGCAGCTTCGAAATCGGTCCAACGCCCGCGGCCTCCAGCGCCGGCAGTGAATAGAAGCAACCTTTCCGGCCAGCGCCGGCGTCAAAGGTTTGCAGTGAGTTGAAAAGGTTGTGCGATGTTGTTGCCATAAATCGGCGAAACAGTAGTAGCAGAGCGCCGCCGATGCAACTGCGCGCTAGCCAGCTATCACGGTTTTCCAGACCATCCCGTCATGCAGGCACCCGCCTCAAACTTGCGCCGCGCCGCGAAATACTACATGCTTCCGCTGCAACTCTATGACGACCCCGACATCAACCACCGCCGCCGACCGTGAACAATTCGTGAAGGCGCTGTTGAACAACGTCCTAGCCGAGCGGCGCAACGCGGAGATTTACCATTACCTCGCTTCGCTGGAGCGCGACCCGCACCGCAGCGCTGTCCTGAAGCGCATGGCGGAAGCCGAAGCCAAACACGCCGCAATCTGGACGCGCAAGCTGACAGAGCTTGGCATCGAGCCGCCCCCGCCGGAAGCGGGCCGTTGCCCTGCGTGGCGCAAGTGGCTCTACCGCCAACTTGGCGTGGACGCCGCCGTGCGCCGCATGGAGCAGGAAGAGGAGGTCGGCATCATGGTCCAACTCGCCGAACTCAAGAACCTCGGCGACGACCAGACGAAACAGATTGCCGACGAAATCACCGAGGAGGAGAGCACTCACGGCCGCCTCCTTGCCGCGATGCTCCAAGCGCCGCCCAATCCCACTGACCCGCGCGGCCGCCTCAGCAACCTGATCAAACACGAGCGACACCACGCCACCGGCGGCTGGCTCGGCAGCGCCATCTACGGCATCAACGACGGCCTCGGCGCGGTCTTCGGCATCGTCAGCGGCATGGCGGGTTACGGCGCGCAGAGCGGCATTGTCCTCGCGTCGGGCCTCGCCGGCATGATTGCCAGCGCGCTCTCGATGGGTTCCGGCGCGTGGCTCGCAGCCAAGTCGCAGCGCGAAGCGTTCGAGGCGGAGGTCACCCGCGAGCGCCGCGAGATTGAACTCAACCCCGCCGAGGAGCGCGAGGAACTGGAGTTGATGTATCAACTCAAAGGCTTCTCCGAGGAAGAGGCGAAGATGCTCGCCAAGCGCATGGCCGAGAACCCCGACCAGCTTCTCGAAACAAAACTCCATGAGGAACTCGGCCTCTCCGCAGGTTCCTTCCCGAGTCCGTGGTTGTCCGCCGTCTCCGCCACCGTCTCCACCATGATCGGCGCGTTCATCCCGCTGATCCCGTTCTTCTTCACCGGCGGCATGAAGGCCGTCGCGTGGTCGCTTGGCGTCAGCATCGCGGCCCACTTCATCGTCGGCGCGGCCAAGACGCTCGTCACAGGCCTGAACTGGTTCAAGAGCGGCATGGAGATGACCGTCGTCAGCATCATCGCCGCCATCGTCACCTACGGCCTCGGCTACCTCCTCGCCGGACACGGACAAGCGGTGCGACGTTGATGTAGAACATGGAGTGATGGAGGGTGGAGTATTGGAATATTGAGAATTGAATTCCCTTTCCGCTGACCCTTCCGCGCTCCCGCCAACCCATTACTCCATCACTCCACTACTCCATTACTTCTCTTCTCACTCCAGTTTCGGCCCCTCGATCCGCTCGCCGCGTTGCTGGCGGGCTTGATCGGTCACGTCGAACGTCCCGTAAAATAGCGCGTTCGCATCCATCCACGTCACCAGTCGCTCAGTGTCGTCACGCGACAACACCACGTCGTAATGACCTCGTCGGAGTATCTTCATCAATGGGCTGCCGCGCGCACCGAAGAAGTCGGGCTGCGACAGCGGTTCGCTGTTCACCACGCGGAAATCGCCCGGCTTGCCGCCCCACGCCGAGAATGACACGCGCCCGATCAACGCGTTGTATGAAACACTGTAGCGGCCCTGGGCTTCGCCGGTGAGCGCCACCTTGCCCGCGGGTTTTGCGCCGCTGTGGCATGAGACGCAATGCTTATCGAGCACCGGTTGGACAAGAATCGGATAACTCAGTGGTTTCGAGCCGTCGGGACCGGACGTCATTGTTGACGGCGGTCGCGCGCGCGCAATTGCCGTGCGGTGCGACGAGGGGGTGCTGCTGCGCTGTTCGTGGCAACCAACACAAGAAACGCTCTCGCCCGGCTGGAGATAGGTGATGCTCCGCATCGTCTGCACCGCCTGCCCGTGTTCGTCCAACGCTTGGAACGCAAGCGCGATCTTGGCTGGCGCGCGGAAATACGCCGAGCCATCCGCCTCGACCGGCACCGTGCCGAGCACCTGTTTGCCCGGCGAAGCATTGGCCAAGCCGACCGTCGGTGCGTTGGCGTGCGGCGTCGTCTTCGGCAACACCTGGACAATGCGAAGCTGCGTGATGCGGACATCCGGCAACGGCGGCCAGGCGTTGTAAACGTTTTCGAGGAAGAAGAGGCCGTCACCTGACGCGTGATGAGTGCCCGATGATTCGGATTCCTTCTTCTGCGCTGCCTCTGCGAGCAGCGGAAGCGCGGGCGGCTTCGGACGCGCGCGCAACGGCACGGGCCATAGGCTGCAAATCTCCGGATCGCGATAGAGCAGTTCCTTGTTCCCAAACGCGTCCACAAAGTAGAGCCCAAACATATTCACCGGGTTCGCGCTCGGCTCGCCGATCAGCGGGTCGAAGCTGTAGGCGGCGAGGAAGTATTTCTCCGACAGCGGCCACGGCGAGCGGTAACAATGCCCCGGCCATTGCTTCGCCTCCTGCGGCACCGTCGGCGGTTTCGCCGGCCCGCCCGGCGCGCGCCAGAACGCCGGCTTGGCCGTGCCGTGTGAAACCGGCTCCTCGCTCTCCGGGAAGAGCGCGTCCGGCGTCAGTCGCTTGATCGGATCGAGGCCGTCCACGCCCCGCGTCACGTCGAGCAGGATGATCGAACCCGCCGTCATCGCATGATGGGCCGCCGCCGTCGCCATCACGCGGCTCGATCCCGGCACCGCCTGCGCTTCCCACACGCCGACCGGATTCAGCGTGTAATTGCCGTAGAACGCCCGCACATCTGTGCCATCCGGCCGCACACTCCAGAGCTGCTGGTAATGCACTGCGTTCCGGTCCACATAATCCCAGCGCGTGTAGATGACCCGCCCGTCGTTTAGCACCGCCGGGTCCCACTCATGCGTCTCGTGAAACGAAATCGGATGCGGGTCCGAGCCGTCGGCGTTCGCCACCGCCAGCGTGTAGGTCTGGCACGGCCCGCGCCCGCAACGATGAAACCCGCCCCGCCGCGTCGAGATAAAGATGATGTGCCCGTCCGGCAGATAGCGCGGGGCAAAATCATCAAACGCCCCGTCCGTGAGCTGCCGCAACCGCGAGCCGTCGCTCGCCATTTCGTAGAGATGGTAATGATGCCCCGGGTGCGCGTCGCGATTCGCCGGCGCCTTATCCACCTGACAATACGCAAACATCACGCGTTTGCCGTCGTGGGACACCTCCGCGTGCTGGAAACTGCCCAGCGGCAGCGCGCCCGCCGCAAGCTGCCGGCAGCGCATCGTCCGGCCCGGCTCATCCAACACAAACATCCCGCCGCCCGGCCGCGCACAACTGCCGTAGTATTGCGTGAGCTGGTGGCTAAACATGCTCGGCACCTGTTTCACAAACAGCAGCGGCCCCGTCTGCGCCAGCGGATTGCTGAAGACCATCTGCCGCCGCAACTCATGCACCCGCCGCCAGAGCTGTTCCACCGCCGAAGAATCCGAGCCAGGACTGTAGCGGCGGTCTCCGACCGCCGGCCGTCCTTCCTGTGGCGAATTTCGGCGGTCAGAGACCGCCGCTACAGCGCCCTTTGCGTCCTTCTCCGGGTGGGTCACAACCCACCTTTGCCATTCCTTGCGCAGTTCCTCCCAACGCTGCGGCAAATCGCCCAGAGCCGCCTTCGCCGATTGCAGGTCGCGCAACAACGCATCGCCTCGCTCGAACAAGCGCGGGATTGCCTCCGCGTGAGTGATGGGATAGCGCCGCGTCTCGATTCCATCCTGCTTCCGCCAGTCCTGCTCGATCATCTCCTGATCACTCGCCGCAATGGCCCGCGCTGGCAGCGCGAAGGAAGAACAAACAGCAATCCACAGCAGGAGTCCCAAATTGATCGCACGTCGTTGGTAACGCGTCATACCACGCAGACTACAGCGCCCCGCCACCGAACGCTAGGCGGATTTCGGCAAGGCGAATTTCAGCAAGCATGATGTCTCAACGCCTCCGCCGCCTCAAACAAAACGCGCCCGCACCCGCCAGCATCAGCGCCGATATGCCGGGTTCGGGCACGATCTGAATCTCGCCCAGCGTATAGAGCTTGCTCGTTTCCCATCCCATGCCCGCGCTCAACGTCGGCAGGTTGGTTTGGGAGAAGGTGCCGGTCACGGAACCGAAGTTGAACAAGTCAAACGTGTCGCCGATCACCCCCGTGTAATCGTTCGTCAGATTCACGTTCAGCAGACCGCCGATCCGCAGGAGGCCTCCGACGAAGACCATGTCGTAGGCGCCACTGTTCGTGCCGCCAAGTTCCATATTCAACACGGAGGAATCCTTGAGCGTCAGGTCGCCGCTGAAGGTGAGCGTGCCGGCGGAGTGGCCGGGGGCGATGATGCCGAAGTTGGTGGCGCTGCCGGCGATGATGCTGCCGCTGCCGATGAGGCTGGAGTTGGTGGAGAGCATCAGGCCGTCGGCGAAACTGTGCGTGCCGCCGAGCAAGTCGAGCGTGGCAGATTGGACGCCGTCGCCAACGACAAAAGCCGTGCCGTTGGAAACGGTGCTGCCGCCGCTGCGCAACAGGCCCGCGCTGAAGGTCAAAACGTTGCCTGCGTTGCTGGCAATGAGCAGGCTCGTGTTCAGCGTGCCGCCGGCGATGGAGAGAGTGCCTCCGCCTTTGTTGATGAAGTTGGTCAGGTTCGCCACGGCCGTGCCGGAGACAGTCCAGGAGCCGAAGTTGGTGGCGACGCTGACATCATGCTGGCCGCCGCTGTGCTGGACGGTGGCGGCGACGTCGTTGAGAAACACCGTGTCCTGGTTGGTGCCGCCGGTGATCTGGAGCAGGCCGGTGTTGTGATAGAACGCGGGGTCGAAGAGGCCGCCGGATTGGATGAAGGTGCCGGAGTTGGTCACGATGTTCACGACGGCGAGGCCGCCGTTCATCGTGAACTGGCCGGACCCGTTGATGATCATGCTCGGCGTGTTCAGCGTCGCGGAGTTGGTCAGCAGGGCATTGGCGCCGATCGTCACGCCATCCGCAAACGTGTGGCTGCCCGACGAGAGGTTCAATATGGCTCCGTTAGTGCCGTCGCCAACAACGAACCGCACGCCATTGGAAATGATGCTGCCGAGCGAGGTCAGCGTGCCCGCGTTGAAGTTCAAGACGTCGTTTGCGCTGTTGGTGACATAGAGCGCCCCAACGGTCGTTGTGCCGCTGTTGATTACCATCCTCCCATTCTGAACGTTGAGGATAGGAGGAACGCCGACGGCGTTCGTAAGAATACCGCCGCCGAAGTTGAGAGTCGGGATCGAAAGCGTGGAGAAGGTGCTATTGCTAGGGTTCAGTAAGACGACATTGGTCATAATCAACGTGCCAGCCGTAATGCTATTTGAGATAAGCAAACCGTCACCGCTGCTCCAGATTGGTGTTGATGCACCTACTTGGATTTGAACTTGAGGACTTGTCGCATAGTTGACGTTTGAGACGAAAACTATTTGGCCACCGTTATCAAGAAAGACTGAGCTTAAGCCGATGGAGGGAAGCGCAACCATGTTCAAGTTTGTTGCTGCGGAATACGTGTTTACGTAATTGCTGCCTTCGATGTTAATGACGGCACCTATGTAACTGGTCGGGGGTGTAAGTGCCAAAACCAAGCCGGCATAGCCTACGGGGCCGTTATACATGGGAAACGTGACGCAGTTTGTAACAGTGAGCGTGGATGTTGCGAAGTTTGCAGCACCGCTGATCATCATGGTGCCTGCGCCTTCGAACGATTGCGCACGCGCGCTGGTGCTAATGATGAATAGGGCGGCCAGCAGCAAGGCGGCAAAGGCGCAGACACTGGCGCGGCGGCGATGGTGGGACGGATAAATTTGGTCAGGTTCGATTACGGGTCCACCTAAGCACATCGTCATAACTCAGCTCCTTGTGCATTGTTTTTACACCTTTTGCCGGCTTGCTGTCTAGCAGAAGGTATGGTTGCAGGGCTATGCACGTTCTCACCCGTTGGAAACGCTCAGAACGCTGTTGTTGTTCCAGAGGACGCCGGCCATGCCGGGGTCGGTGGTGGGCCAGTTGCAACGGATGCTGGTCCAGTTGTTGCCTCGCACGAAGCCAAAACTAGAGCCGGAGGCGAAGGTGTCACTGCCGTCGGCGATCCGGGTTTTCTGCTCGCACCAGAGGAAAAGCCAAAGGTAAGTCAGTGAGGTCGCGATTCACCCCAGTGGAATACGGGCATCGCAAGCGCCGAGGCGTCCGGAACGCGCAGGACCGTTGCCGAGGCCCGTGTTTAGCGCGTTTAGCGGCAGTTTCTCCGTTCCCGTTCAACTGCCTTGCGACCAGAGGCTACGAATTTTCGCGCGCGCGTTGGTCTCCACCTTCGTGCCTCCCCTGCCCCCTGACACCGGCTTGGGCAGCGTCAGCGTCACTTGCTCGAACAGCGCGCGCACGTCGCTCGGAATGAAGCGCGTGAGTTGCGCATAGCTATGGCGGTCGCCGAGCACGTGCTTGTCGGCGTAGTAGCGCAACGGGAAGCAGACGTAAAGCCAGTTGCGCGCGCGGGTCATGGCGACGTAGAGCAACCGCCGCTCCTCCTCGATCTCCACGGCGTTGCCGGTGGTCAGGTCGCTGGGGATGACACCGTCGGTCGCGTGAATGAGGAAGACCACGTCCCACTCGCAGCCTTTGGCGGAGTGGATGGTGCTGATCGTCATCCACTCCTCGTCCTTGTGCGGCGCGCCCGCCCAATCGCTCGTGCCCGACGGCGGGTCGAGCGTCACGTCGGAAAGAAACTCCTCGCGCGTGCCGAAACTCGCGGCCATCGCGGCCAGTTGCTCCAGGTCGCGGATGCGGACCTCGGCGTGGTCGTAGATGTCGTGAAACACCGGCTCGTAGAACTTGCGGATGCGCTCGATCTGCGCGGAGAGAGTGTGTGGCCCTGATAACAACCGTTCGCCGGCTGAAGCCGTGACTCCGAACCCCGGCTCCGGCGCGCGCTCCCGCGCGAGGTTTGGAGTCCCGGCCTCAGCCGGTCCGAGCCGAGTGCTTGAGTCGGGCAAGTCGCCCGACAGAGCCACCCCCTGCCCCGCAAGCTCGGTCAGCATCGCGGCGAGTGCGCGGAAACGTTCGCGCGCAGCCGTGGGCACGGAGCAATGCGCGAGCGAGCGGAAGTCGTGGTTGTTGGCGGCGAGGAACCGCAGCACGCCATTGGCCGTCGCGCCGCCAACGCCGGGCAACAGGTTCAGCACGCGCAGCCAACTGACCTGATCGCGCGGGTTCTCCAGCAGCCGCAGCAACGCCAGCAGGTCCTTCACGTGCGCCGCCTCCAAAAACTTCAGCCCGCCGAATTTCCGATACGGGATGTTCCGTCGCGACATCTCCACCTCCAGCATGTCGCTCCAGTGGCCCGTGCGGACGAGCACTGCCTGCCTGCGCAACGGCACGCCCGCTTCGAGTTGCTCCAGGATGCGCGTGCAGACAAACCGGCATTGCTGCGCCTCGTCCACGCAGCTCACCAGCAACGGCCGCTGCTCGCTGCGGCGCTCGCTCCAGAGGTTCTTGGTGAAGCGCTGGCGCGCGCGCGCGATGACCGCATTGGCCGCGTCGAGGATCGGCTGGACGCTGCGGTAGTTCTGCTCCAACGTGATGACGGTCGCGCCGGGGAACTGTTTCGGGAAGTCGAGGATGTTCCGCACCGTCGCCGCGCGGAAACCGTAGATGCTCTGCGCGTCGTCGCCGACGACCGTGATGTTGCGTTTTGCGGCGGCCATCGCCCGCAGCACGTCGGCCTGTAACTTGTTGGTGTCCTGATACTCGTCCACGAGGATATGGTCGAACCGCTCCGCCGCGCGTGCACCGGCCTCCGCCGTCCTCATAAGATGAAACCAGAATAGCAGCAGGTCATCGTAATCGAGGACGTTCATCTGCTGTTTGCGGTCAGTATAGGTGGCGAAAAGCCGAGCCATCTCCTCGTCGAAGCCCGAGCACCACGGAAAGTCGCGCGGCACTACTTTGTCGAGCGGCTGCTGGCTGTTGACGCACTTGGAGTAAATCTCCAACAGCGTGCCTTTCTTCGGGAACCGCTTTTCGCGCGAGTGGAGGCCCATCTCCTGCCGCACCAGGTTCAGCAAGTCCTCCGCGTCGGACTGATCCAGCACCGTGAAGTCCGGTGTCAACCCGACGGCGTGACCATGCTGGCGCAGGAGGCGGTTGGCAACGGCGTGGAACGTGCCACCCCAGACGTGCGGAGCGTGACGCGTGGAATGTGAAGCGTATTGCGCGGCACGGCGGAGCATTTCCTGCGCGGCGCGACGAGTGAAGGTGAGTAGGAGGATGCGCTCCGCTGAGACACCGCGCTCCAGCAGCCACGCCACGCGAGCAGCGAGCGTCTTCGTCTTGCCTGTCCCCGCGCCCGCGATGATGAGCAGCGGCCCGTCGCCATGCGTAACGGCAGCCCGCTGTTGCGGATTCAGTTCATTCAACCAGGCGAGTTCAGACATTGAAGTCAGCGACAACAAATAGCAGTGATGTCCACTGCTCACTTCTCAGCCGCCCGGTTGCGGCCCCTGCGCACTATTTCACCTCAGTAGGCTGAGCCTGTCGGTGCGCTGAGCTGCATGAACTCCACCGGCACGCCCTCGTGCAGGATGAACGCCACCTTCACGCCGGGCATCGGCGTAAACGGCGGAATGAGGACCTTCTGGCCCTTCAGCTCCGCCTCGATGTCGTCCACCTTGTAGGCGAGGTGCGTCATCGTTTGCAGTTCCTTCGGCATCGGGCTGCCGGACTCAAACCGCAGCCACTCAACCTTCAGCGGGTCGGCGTCAACCGCGGTGACATAGACCTTCCCGTCCTTGAGATAGGTCTCGTTCGGACGCGGCTGCCGGGACGGGACGCCTATGTGATGGAATTCGCGCATGGCAGTCTCGCTTAGAATTTCACGCCGGGGTTGGTGAAGCGCAGGCCGGCGTTGTCGTGATAAGTGGCGTATTCGGTGACGATGGCGCCTTGCGGACCAGCGATCATGAAGTGCTTCGCCTCGGCGCGGTTCAGTGCGGAGATTTCGCCGGGCTTGAGCATCTGACAATGCCGCGCGGTAATGAACTTCTCCTGACTCTTCGGCAATTCGATCGGGCACGGGCTGGTTGCGTCGCCTTCGCCAAACGTGAAGATGCTGCCGTGGCGCACCTGCCAGGCTTCCATCTTTGGCTTGGCGTCGGGTGTCTTGACGTGACCGTGCTCGACGATCATCTGGCCGGGGAGCAGGTAGATTTCGTGGCCGAAGTAATTGTTCTCCTTGTCGTTCCACCAGAAGATACCGGCCATGCCGACGTTGACGAAGTCGTTCAGGCCGAAATCAATCGCCCAGAAATCCTTGCCCTTGAGCTTGTCGGTGATCGGGTAGCTAAACCGCTTCATCATAGCGTAGTAAGCCTTGCGGGCCTTCTCGCCATCGAAGCTGCCGTCCTTTTTGTAAAACTCGCTGTTCTTCTGTTTCATGATTTTCACAGGGGTTGAGGGTTTCTGGGCCGCGGAGCAAGCGTGGCCGCCCGCCATCAATAACGTCGCGCCCGCCACCGCGCGGCTGATCGCCTCGCGTCTCGTCATTCCGATGTTGTTCGTCATCATTGCCTTTTCAGTCGGGACGGTGTTCCACCGCCACCGGGTTACAGTTTCAGGTAAATCCAGCGCGCGGATACTATGGAACGACCGCAGCAAAGCCAAGCACTTCGTCGCTCCAGCCGCTACGGCAGGAACGAGCAGACGTATTCGCAGATGCCGGCCTTGACCTCGATGTCGAAGCCCGACTTCGCGGGCACCTCGAAGAGTTGGCCGGCCGCGTAAGTGGCAACACCCGCCCCGCCGTCGAGCTTCACGACGCACTCGCCGGCGACGATCTCCATGCGCTCGGCCGCGCCGGTGTTGAAGTGAAACTTGCCGGGATAGATGAGGCCAACGGTTTTCTTGCTGCCATCCGGGAACAAAATGCTGTGACTGACGACCTTGCCGTCGAAATAGACGTTAGCCTTCGCCACTGCTGTCACGCCGCGGAACTCCACAGGTATGTTTGCCATAGTGCGGCTAGTTTTGGGATGTGCGGCGAAATGTCAAGAACGCGCCCTTGTTCCCCTCCAAAAAACAGTCGCCGCGCCCGTCGTGAAACAGGCGCGGCGACCAGAACTAAAAACATCGTTTACGATGCAGACCAACTACTCGGTCTTCTTCTTCTCGTGCTTCTTGCCCGCATGCGGGAAGAGTTCCTTCCTCTTGGCCTTGTCCTCGTCGGACATCTTGGCGGCTTCTTCCTTGTCAAGCTTGCCATCCTTGTTGGCGTCATACTTCTCGACCATCTTCTTCTGGAACTCTTTCTGCTCAGCAGTCATGGGGGGCCGCTTTCCGTCGCCCTTCTTCTTCCCCTCGGCAGCCGTCGCAACCATGCAGCACACAGCAATAGCAGTCAGCACACTGATAATAAACTTCATCTGTTTCCTCGTCTTTTTACATTGTTGTCTTGCGGCCACGGAACCGGACCATCCGACTCCATGCCGCGCAAATGTTTAACAAAACCGGCGCCAGAAAGTTGCGGCTTAAAGTGATGTTTCTTTTGCCCCCTACCGCATCATCTTCAGCATATACGCCTCACGCTTGAGCCTCGCGTATTCCATGATTTGGTCGTATTCAGCGTCCGTCAGCTTGGCCTTGCCCCTCATCTTCACCATCCAGCGGGTCCATGTTGACTCCATGACTTTAGAAGGACTGGGAACATCATGACAGCCGCAACACTTGGCCTCGAACAGTTGTCTGCCCGCCGCCATCTGCGGTGTTTCATTGGCAGCAGTTCCGGCGGCAGGCGGAGGCGTCGCGCGAAGCTTGTTGGCGTAGTCCATCAATTGCTGGAACTGATCGTCCGTCAATTCCGCCTTCCAACGCCATTTCATCATCCAACGGTTCCACGTCATCTCCTCCACCCTGGCGTTGGGCGTATCGTGGCAACGGCCACACTTGGAAATCAACAGTTTCCTCCCGGCAACCATCTCCGGCGGCTCCGGCGGGATCGCCGCGGCAGCAGGTGCGGCCGGCGCTGCCTGGGTGGAAGCCTGCGCGCCCACTTGAATAGAGGCTTCTTTGGCCAACAAGACGGGCCACTGGGGGAGACGGAAAAAGCCGGGGTTCGTCCTGATCCGCTCCTGGTAGAGCGCGCGGTATTTTTTGTTGATCGGCGAATTGGCCACGCCGAGGTCAGGATACAACTCCACCGCCTTTCGCTGCCAATCCTCAGCCAGCGCCACCGCCGCCAATAGCATCACGCCAACGGCAACGACCCAGCTCTTGCGAAACCGAAATGACATGGTTATTCCCTGCCTCAGTCTCTCGCGTTTGTCGAGGCAGATTCGCAGACCGTCAGACCCGCCACGGCGACCGCATCGGTTGCGACAGGAGCCGGTTTGCTGCCTCGTCGCCGATGAATCGCTCCGTCGCCGCGTCCCACTTCAACGAGCGGCCCAAGTAGCCAGCAGTTTCCACCAAGTTGCACGTCGTCGTCGCGTGATGGCCAATCTCGGCGGAGGCGGCGGTCAGTCGGCGCGAGCGGATGCAGTCAAGGAAGTTGCGGTGCGGCCCTGACGTGGAATAAAGATGCACCTCATTCGACCCGATCACCGACGTCAATACACTCTCACGGCTGGCGGTCATAGCTCCGCCGCCGTTGATGTGAATCCAGCCGTCCGTGCCCACGAACCGGATGCCATCGGGATGCGGCTTCCCCTCGCTGCTGAAACTCATCCGCACGCCGTTCTGGTAAACAACATCCGACCGCCACTCGGTGATTGCATCCACCATCCCGCCACTTGGAATTACCGCCACGGGCGTGCTCACCTCCACCGGCTTGACCTCGTCGCCAATAGCCCATTGCGCGATGTCCACGAAATGCACACCGTTGGCCGGGATAAAACCGCGCGAGTAATCCAGAATGTGATACCAGTAGTAGTTGATGATGCGCTCCGGGCAGAACGGCACCCACGGCGCCGGCCCCAACCAGAGATCATAATCCATCCCCTCCGGCACCGGCGCTGTCGGAAAAACCTGCTGTGGCTTGGTTGCGTAGTGGATGCCGACGATGCCCACCTCCGTGTGCGTCAGCCGCCCGATCCGGCCGTTGCGCACCAGTTCGCACGCGTAGCGGAACGGCGGCATTGAGCGCCGTTGCAGTCCCGTCTGAAGCACCCGCCCGCTGCTCGCGGCCACCTCGATCACGCGCCGGCCTTCCGCCACTGCATACGTCAGCGGCTTTTCCACATAAACATCCTTGCCGGCCTGCATCGCGGCGATGGCCTGCGGCGCGTGCCAGTGATCCGGCGTCCCTATGCAAACCGCGTCAACATCATCGCGCACCAGCAACTCGCGGAAGTCGCAACAGGCCGTGCAGCCGCTGTGGCCGGCCACTTGATTGATGCGGCGGAGATAAGCTTCCCGCCGCGACGTGATTGGGTCGCACACCGCCACGATGCGCGCGTCCTTCTCGACCAGAAAAGCCTCGCGGTGCCGCGTGTTGATGTTGCCGGTCCCGATCAATCCGATGGCGATGCGCTCGCTCGGAGCCACCGCGCCGTCACGCCCCAAAGCCGAGGCCGGAATCAGATGAGGAAACGCCGCCACACCCGCCGCGCTCGTGGCCTTCCGCAGGAAATCACGCCGCGTGAGGTGCGACTGAAAGTGGTGGGCACACAGACGCCGACGCCCGGTTGGTGTCCCGGCTTCAGCCGGCAATTTCACACCGCATGCACCGCCTGAAGGCGGGACACCAACGCTTGGCGAACCATGCCGTCCGCCAGTTTCAATCGCGCCTCGCCGCGTGATGCCACTTGCCTTTGTCAGCTTGCTCATTTTTTCAACCACTTCGTCAGGAACCGCACGCCGCTCTCGATGTGCGTCTCGTGGCCGCCGTCGCGCAGGTCCATCTCAATGCGGTCGCCCATGCCGAGCTTCTCGTAATGCTGCCGCGCGGCGTCGAACTCCTCCACCACCATCGGCCAGTGCGCGATGCGGTCGGCCTTGCCCGTCTGCACCTGGAACGGCCGCGGGCAGATCAGACTCACCACATCCGAGTCCGTGGACTCCAACAGCCAGCCGTTGAAGAACGCATGCTCCTCCTTCGTTTCGAGGAAGCAACTATAGCGCTTGTCCGAGATGACCATCTTGTTGCGGCGATGGTTGAACCACCCGGCGCAGACGCCCGCCTTGATTCGCGGCTCCAGTGGCATCCAGAACATCGTCGCCAGCCCGCCCAGCGAAAGGCCCCACATCCCCACGCGCTCCGCTTCCACGCACGGCTCCTGAATCGCCTCATCCAGCAGCCGCTGCATCCGCACCAGCTCGATGCCCGGCAGGCTCAGGTCCGCGAGCCGGCAGAGCCGCTCCATGCGGTTGCGCCGCTCCACGGAACGCAGGTTCATCGGCACAATCACCGCAAAGCCCGCCTTCAGCAGCTCGCGCGCAAAGGCATGATACGCCCCGCCGTCGTCGTTCAGCCCGAACGCCCGCTCCGGGAAACTGCCGATGCCGTGCTGCACGATCACCAGCGGCACGCGCTGGCCCGCGCCCGCGCCCGGCGGCGCAGCGAAGATCCCCTCCGCCGCCAGCTCGCCCAGCGGCACGCGCCACCACTCCGCGTTCACGTCGCGCAACGGCTCATAGCTCGTCCGCTCCAGCTTGCCGGTCTTGGCCAGCGTCGGCGGCTTGATCACCTTCCGCCAACGCTCGCGGTTCGGCTCCACGCTCTTGAGGAACGCCTCCACGCTCGAATAATCGCGATGCCACGCCTTCGCTGCCCGCGCGGGATAATCCTCCACCAACATCTTCCGCAGGTAAGCTTCGAGCTGCGCCGCGTAGTCGTTGGTGCGTTTCTCCTCAGCGGCCTTCAGCTCCTTCGCCGCAGCGGCGTCATCCGCGGCTTGCGCGGTCCCGCACAAGCAGAACGCCGCGACCATCGCACAGCACGTGAATATCTTCATAGGCAGGCTCCTCTTCCGGCTCCTTGCAGAACGAGATGCATTTCAGCGTCGTCAGCCATCGCGGGGCAGAGCCTACGCCTCCGTCCCTGCCGCGGCAACATCTGCTTCGCACAAGGAAAGGCAGGAAAGGCAGTGATTGCAGACGACGGGCAAAACGGCTACACCTTGGCCGTCGTTCGCGGCAATTGATGGATACCTTGCGATGACGCCACAAAACTTGGAAGCACTACGCAAGGCGATTCGACACGGGCATGTCGAATGGCGCAAGCACGTCTTGCAGCGCATGGCGGAGCGGGACATCCCACGGGCAGCGGTCTTGGAGGTGTTGCTGGCAGGCGAGTGCATCGAGAACTATCCGGCGGACAAGCCCTTTCCCAGTGGGCTTTTTCTGGGTCACATGGGCGGGCGGGCGATCCACGCGGTGGCGGCGCTGGCGGAAGAGGGCGAACGCGTGTATATCATAACCGCCTACGAGCCGTCTCTGGACGTGTTCGAGCCGGATTTCAGAACGCGAAGGAAAACATGAAAGCGCAACAAGACCTTTGCCCGCTTTGCGGCGGACGCAAGACATCGGGCGAGACGACCTTTAGCGCCGACCTGGGCAGCGGCGTGGTCGTCG